>Ga0256840_1000513_pt1 | contig 39522 bp, 43 predicted proteins | sample 355202metaG_FD_185969 | JGI IMG/M metagenome (GOLD analysis project Ga0256840, IMG submission 185969) | Hydrothermal vent microbial communities from Mid Atlantic Ridge, Atlantic Ocean - 355-202 | ecosystem: Environmental > Aquatic > Marine > Hydrothermal vents | place: Atlantic Ocean: Mid...
GAGAACAATAACCCTGTGGGTATCGCTAACATTGTTGCTAATGAAGTTGCTAGAGAGTTAAAAGAGAAACAAGTAAATGAGCTTAAATTTACTCCAAAGCAAGTAGCCCAACTTATTAAAATGGTTGATGATGAAACTATCTCAAACAAAATTGCTAAGTCAGTGTTTGAAGAGATGGCTAAGAGTGGAGAAAATCCTACACAAATTGTGGAAGCTAAAGGGCTTTTGCAGATAAGTGATCCTGCCAAAATTTCACCTATTATTGATGAAATAATTGAGAAAAATCCAAACAATGTTGCTAAATTTAAAGCGGGAAATACTAAGCTATTAGGTTTCTTTGTTGGGCAAGTTTTAAAAAGTACAGGGGGCAAAGCAAACCCAAAAGTGGTAAATTCCCTTGTGGCTCAGAAGTTACAAGAATAGACTAATATTGTTCTATCCTTTGAGTAACGCTAAAGCACCTTTGTAGATGGGTTCATCAATAAAACCATACTCATCATCCACAAAACCTGTGACGCCCATCTCTTGGTGCATCTCAAAAAGTTTCACTACAACTGTTGCTCTTTTTATCTCTTGTTCCTCATCTATAAATGTCTCATTCACGAGCTTTATCTGATCAGGAGAGATACACCCTTTTGAGGAGTAGCCCATACTTTTTTCTAGTTGTATCCACTGAGTAAACTCCTCTAAGTTTTTAAACTCTTGATATACAAAAGAGACAGGATGAACACCCACAGCCTTAGAAGTTATAAGAAAATGTGAAAGCATATAAAGCATAGTTGGATTATCTCTTTGGATGAGGCTCTGGGGAAGTTTCATATCGGCAAATAAATCTAAGATACCTAAATAAAAAGTTGTAACATTTTTATTTACTTTAAGTGAGGCGAGATTATGCCATGCAGATGCAGTTTCTATAGAGAGATGTAGCTCTATAGTATCATTCAAAAGAGCCAAAACATTTTTCACCTCTTGAGTATTTCTAATTTTAGGCACTCTAATAGCATCTGGCATAAACTGATTAAGATAGACAATCTCATCATATCCACCCTCATCTAATGCATTCACTCTTACTACAAGTTTTTTATCGCTTTTTTGATGTCGAGACAAAAATATAGCACAAAGAACAAGAGCAAATGGCTTCTCTTCTAAGCTGACTCCATCTTCAAGGTTTAACATAATACAATCCGCTTCTAAATTTTCTATCTTAAGAAGATGCTTTATATTATTGCATGAGAGCATTAAGACTGAGCGAAAATCTTTTTTTTTATTAATTTCTCTAAATTTTGGAATTGCTAGTTTATCAAGAGCTTCTAAATCTCTCTGTTCATACGCCAATTCTATTGCTTGTATGTTATTTTTTTTCATTAACTACATCTCCTTTTTTCTCATTCACATACAAGTAAAGAGCCTCAACCTCTTTTTTTGTTAAAAAATACCTTGGCATCCCTAATTTTCTAACATTTAAAGCCTTATAAAAATCATCAAAACTCATATTGTTTATAGGGGGGCCTTCAAAAGTTTTTTTCTTTTTTTTATGTATATAAGTAGCAACGAGCTTTCCCTCCCCGCTTTCACCGTGACAATGCTCACATCCAATCCCTCTAGGATTTTTGTAAAATTGCGAAGCATACTCCATTGGGGTGATAAAACTGCCTTTAGCACATAAAAAAAGCGGTAGAATTAAAAAATATATATATTTCATTGTAAAGCGACCTTTTATCAAAAGATAGTATAATAGCAAAAAAATAATTTATGAGGTTTAAATGCAAATTCTTGATGGTAAAGCACTCTCAAAAAAAATAGAGCTTCAAGTTACTGAAGAAGTAAAATTGTTAAAAGAAAAGTGTGGCTGTACACCAGGTCTTGCTGTTGTTCTAGTTGGACAAGACCCAGCAAGTGCTGCTTATGTAAATATGAAGAAAAAGGCTTGTGATAGGGCTGGTTTTTACTCCATAACACATGATATGCCTGAAAGTATTTCTCAGGAGGCCATAGAAAAAACAATTATTATGATGAATAACGATACCAATATTGACGGTATTTTAATTCAACTTCCACTTCCCTCGCAAATTGATACAACAAAAATACTTGAACTCGTTAGCCCTGAAAAAGATGTAGATGGTTTTCATCCCTTTAATGTTGGTCGCCTTGTTACTAATCTTGATGGTTTTGTTCCTTGTACCCCTCTTGGCGTAATGGAACTATTTAAAGAGTATAACATCGATGTAAAAGGGAAAAACTGTGTAGTTATTGGTGCTTCAAACATCGTTGGAAAACCGATGGCATCACTTCTTTTAAATGCAGATGCAACAGTTGAGATATGCCATATATTTACAGATGATTTAAAACGCCATACTTTAAATGCGGATGTTATTTTAGTTGGTGTAGGTGTTATAAACCTAATTACAGAAGATATGGTCAAAGATGGGGTAATTGTTATCGATATAGGTGTAAGTAGAACTGCTGAGGGTAAGCTCGTAGGTGATGTTGACTTTGAGAATGTAAGTAAAAAAAGTTCATATATTACACCAAGTCCTGGTGGGGTTGGTCCTATGACTATCGCCATGCTTCTTAGCAATACACTCAAAGCAGCAAAAATAAATGCTCAAAAACTAAAAGATCAAGCTAAGGACGCAAAATAGTGAAAGAAGTTCTATACAAAGCATACAAGTTTTCAAACTCATGGACGGGAACTATAGTTATAGTTCTTTTTATCATCTTTTTTATAGCACAAGCTTTTAGGATTCCATCTGGGTCTATGAAGGACTCTCTCTTAATTGGCGATCACCTTTTTGCTAAAAAATTTGCTTATGGTATCCCTATGCCTCACATCCCTTTTTTAGAACTCTCTATCATGCCATGGAGCGATAAACTTCGCCTTATGGATGGTGATACTCCAGAGCGTGGTGATATAGTAATTTTCAGACCTCCACACAACACTAAACAACACTTTGTAAAAAGATGTATAGCACTTCCAGGTGATGAACTTTTTGTTCAAAACAAAGACCTATATCTTCACCATCGTGAGGGTGATGAGTGGATTCAAAAAGAGTTTGCTGATTATGAGATAGTAGTTTTAGGTGAAAAACTTTGGGTAAAAAATCCATATATGAAAAAACATCCAGGTATTCATCACGATGAAAAAATCATAAATAATGGACGCTACCCACAACAGCTCTTTAATGTAGCACCTATAAAAATAGATGAAGGGTATTATTTTATGATGGGCGATAACCGTGATCACTCAAATGACAGCCGTTTTTGGGGAAGTGTTCCCTATGACAATATTGAGGGAACGCCATGGTTCATCTACTTTAGTGTGGATGATAACTGGGAGATTAGATGGGATAGAATGGGTAAAACTCCTACTGATTTAGAATCTCCTCAGCACCTTGAATTAGCAAGAGAAGAAAGACATAGAACTGATAAAGATGACCATGGAATCTATTGATTTACTTAAAATATTAGCAGCAGTTCTTGCTTTAGCAGTAGCTATTATAGGGCATGAGATAATGCACGGTTGGGTAGCTTATATGTATGGTGATACAACTGCTAAAAATGCTGGGAGGTTGTCTATCAATCCTCTTATCCATGTTGATTTAGTTGGTACTATAATTGTACCTGCTACTATGTACTTTTTACCTATGCTTCTTGGTGGTGAGAGTGGTTTTCTTTTTGGATGGGCAAAGCCTGTTCCAATAAATACAGCGACAGTTATTAGAAAAGGTGGATACAACGCGGCTATGCAAGTAGATTTAGCAGGAATTGTATATAACTTTACCTTAGCTGCTTTTGCTTCTATCGCTTTAGTTTCTATGGCGCAACCAACATCTGCTGATAGCTTAGTGTATATATTTTTATATCTGTTTGTTATGCAACTACTCATCATAAATGTTGTACTTGGAGTATTTAACCTACTCCCTATCCCGCAATTTGATGGAGCACACTTTGTTATGCACTTAGCTTTAAAATATAAAGTTAATGCTATTGCAGAATTTTTATATAAAAATGAAAAATATGGAATTATTATTGTTTTAATTATTTTAATGACACCATTAAAAGACTATTTATTACTGATGCCTGTACAAACTATTATCAGTTTATTATTATCATAAAGGGAAAAAAATGAAGTTTTATATTGCCACGGATCACGCTGGAATAGATTTAAAAGATTACACTGTAGAATTATTAAAAGAAAAAGGTCACGAAGTTGTTGATTTAGGGCCTTTTGATAAAACAAGAGTTGATTATCCTGATTATGCTCATAAAGTATCATCAAGTGTTTTAGAAGATACAAATGCACAAGGTATCCTTATCTGTGGTTCAGGTATCGGTATGAGTATGGCGGCAAATCGTCATCAGGGGATCCGTGCTGCTCTGTGTCATGATGCGTACACCGCTACTGTTGCTCGTGGTCATAATGATGCAAATATACTATGCTTTGGTGAGCGAATTGTTGGAAAAGGTGTTGCTGAGTCCATCTTGGATGCTTGGATTGCAGGAAGTTTTGATGGTGGTAGGCATTGTAATCGTGTGAAAAAGATAGAACTTAAACAAAGTAATTAAAGTAAAGGAAACACTATGTTTTGGGAATGGTCACTCTTATCAATCTTATCAATTGTATCTATATACCTCTTTGTAAAAATGTTTTATTTTAAAAGCATTACAAACAAAGAACAAAGAGGTAATGACTTAATGAAATTAACGCTAAAAGAGGCTGAGATTTTAATACGAAAGTATCAAATCCAACTCCAGCGTGCTTTAGGAAATGTAGATATTTTAAGTGAAGAATTGACAAAACTAAGAAATGAATTAAAAGTTCTTAAACAAAGAAACACAAAACATAGACAAGAAACTGACCGCCTCAATGGTAAAATCAAAGCACTAGAGAGTCGTATAGACGCTCTACTATAAAAGGAGGAAACACTATGACATTAAGTTCAACAGAGAGAAAAATTTTAGAAGATTCTATAAGAGATATAAAAGATTTTCCAAAACCTGGCATTGTTTTTAAAGATATTACAACGCTTTTAAATGATAAAAAAGCCTACGGCGTTTTAATGAATCACCTATATCAAAGATATAAAGAGTATGACTTAGATTATATTGCTGGAATTGATGCGAGAGGTTTTATCTTTGGTGCGGCTCTTGCCCAAATGCTAGGACTTGGTTTTGTCCCTATCAGAAAAAAAGGGAAGCTTCCATATACAACTATCAGTGAAAAATACTCGCTAGAGTACGGAATTGATGAAGTTGAAGTGCATATAGATGCTTTTAGCGGAATTGAAAATGCAAGAGTTCTTATTATCGATGATTTGATTGCTACAGGCGGCACTGCCAATGCAGCAACAACACTTGTAAATCAAACTGGAGCAAAATGTGTTGAAGCTTGTTTTATCATCGGTCTTACTTTTTTAGAAGGGATAAAAACATTAGAAGAGAAAACAGATGTTTATTCTCTTATAGAGGTTCATTAATGTACATTCCTAGCGCTTCTAAATATGACCCAGATGAAAATGGACACTTTGGTATCTTTGGCGGGCGTTATGTACCAGAAACACTTATGCCAGCACTATTGGAACTTAAAAATGAGTATGAAAAAATTCGTTTTGATAAAGATTTTTGGAAAGAGGTTCATTACTATTTGACAGACTATGTTGGTCGCCCTTCTCCACTCTACTATGCCCAAAATATCTCAAACGAATTAGGTGCAAAAATCTACTTTAAAAGAGAAGATTTAAACCATACTGGTGCACATAAAGTGAACAATGTAATCGCTCAAGGCTTGATGGCTAAAAGACTTGGATATAAAAAAATTATCGCTGAGACTGGTGCTGGACAGCATGGTGTTGCAACTGCTACTATTTGTGCGCTTTTAGGGTTAGAATGTGAAATTTTTATGGGTGCAAAAGATGCACAGAGACAAGAACTTAATGTTTTTCGTATGAAACTCCTTGGCTCTAAAGTAAATGCTGTCGAGAGTGGTTCACACACTCTTAAAGATGCAATGAATGAAGCAATCCGTCATTGGGTTACAAACGCAAGAGATACTTTTTATATCATAGGGACAGTTGCAGGTCCACATCCATACCCAATGATGGTAAGAGATTTTCAAGCTATCATCGGGTATGAAGCAAGAGCACAAATTTTAGAAAAAGAAAACAGATTGCCAGATCATGTTATCGCGTGTATTGGTGGTGGTTCAAACGCTATAGGGATGTTTCAGCATTTCTTAGAAGATAAAGATGTTGAGTGTATCGGTATTGAAGCAGGTGGACTTGGAATTGAAACAAATAAGCATGGATGTTCACTTAAAAAAGGTCGTCCAGGAGTTCTGCATGGTCAAATGAGTTATACACTTCAAGATGAAGATGGTCAAATCCTTGAAGCTCACTCTATAAGTGCGGGGCTAGATTATCCAGGAATTGGACCGGAACACTCTTTTCATAGTGACAACAAGTCTATCACTTACGATAATATTACAGACCAGGAGGCATTAGATGCTTTTGTATGGTTATCTCGTAAAGAGGGAATCATCCCAGCTTTTGAATCTGCTCACGCTGTAGCATACCTCAAAAAACTCTCCAACATCAAAGATAAACTCATCATCGTAAATCTCTCAGGTCGTGGTGATAAAGATATGATTCAAGCAAAAGATATACTTCACTTTGATGACTAATATCTCACTAAAGAAGATTTAGAGCTACCCTTTAGATGTTAATCTTCTTTGGTATCTTTCTTTCAAGTATTTTACAAGCAATTATTCCTAAAACTATCCCTATCGCGTCTGCAACTACATCCAAGGCAGAAAAATAGCGCCCCTCTATAAAATACTGCACAACTTCTATTTGAATCGCAAAAGTTAAAAGTATATAAATTTTCACTTGCATATCCATTTTTAAATACCCAAGGGAGAGTAAAATATATAAAACAAAAAAGGCAAAAAAATGGTTTGATTTATCCCACATGTTTTCTACCATCTCTATTTGAATCGTTGTTGTTGCCAAGTACTCTATAGATACTAGACATATAAAAAATAAAACTTTAAATACATGACTATTTATAACTTTACCAAAAAATCTTAATTCCATTAACTAAGTACCTCTCCATAGATAACCTTATGAATTTCAGATACAACTTCATCATCCCAAAGCAGTTCTTTATGAGTTACATTATCCAACTCTTTATAAAGCGCTAAGTTTTTCACATATTGTTTTAAATTTCTAGCATTTTTTATATATGTTGTCTCATCATCCGTTCCTGCAAAAATATAGGTCTTTGCATTGATCTCTTTGACATACTGCGTGTTATCAAATCTATATCGTAACAACCATGATAATCTTTTTCCATATTTTTCTCTTGCAAGAAGAGCTATCGAATCAAATGAACCAACTAAAAAAACACCTAAAGTATCTGTTTTGCTCGCTACATAAGAAGCAACACTCGAACCTATAGAAAATCCAAGTATATAAAAATCACCATAATTTTTTTGAACTAGCCTCGCTATCTTTAAACCATCATTTAAAATATTTTTCTCATTGATTTTTCCATCACTTTTGCCGTATGATCGGTAATTGAATGTGATAATCCTAACATGAGGATATTTAAGAGAAAGCCTTTTTATCAGCCCTACTGTATCGTGAGAGCGACCACCAAAGAAAAGAAGTGTTGAGTTAATTGTAGGCAGTTTTCTGTACAAATCTTTAGGTTCATAAACAACCCCTTCAAGCTCCACCCCATCATCAGTAGTGACACTGAGGATCTCAAACTCCTCACTCAAATCTTCATCCCGATAATGGATTGGAGAAAAAACCATAAAATACTGCCACTGATAAAAAGCCAGTACTAAAATCAACAATATAAACACTATAAATATTATATAAATCATGGAGTGATTATAACATTTTATATCTAGTTCGAAGATAATACAAATCATTTCTACATCTATCTATTTTGATATTTTAAGAAGCTTTTTGATTAAAAACTCCCCATTTCTAGATGTTACGCATCTTTGCACTTCTAAACATATGCTATAATCATCATTATAATAAGTCCTGAGTCAAAAAATCACCCACTGAAATATTTAAAACTTATAAGTCCTGAGTCAAAAATAACAACAAATCCAGAATATCAAAAGGTTAATACAATGAATAATCAAGATAGTGTAAAAAAAATCGAATGCTTACCTACAATTGCGATAAGTATAGGTGACTTAAACGGTGTAGGGATAGAGATAGCTCTTCGTGCTCATAATGAGATCTCAAAATTTTGTACACCTATCTACTGCATAAATAATCATATGCTCAAACAAGCCGCTAAACTCCTCAATATTGCAATACCTAAAGGGATACAACTCCAAAGCGTAGATGGTGATTTTCATATACAAGCGGGTCAAATAGACGCAAAATCTGGAAGATACTCTTACGACTCTTTTATGAGTGCTATCAACCTATGTGAAACAAAAAAAGCCGATGCTGTTGTAACAATGCCTATAAATAAAGAGTCTTGGATGTTAGGAGGACTAGAGTACAAGGGTCATACTGATCTACTCCGTCATCATTTTAAAAAAGATGCAATCATGATGCTTGGATGTGAGAAGATGTTCGTAGCACTCTATACTGAACACATTCCACTCCGAGATGTTCCATCTTTTATAAAAAAGGATAAATTAGTTGATTTTTTTCTTAATTTACACAAAAGTATCCCAAATGAAAAAATAGCAGTTTTAGGACTCAATCCTCATGCTGGCGATAATGGTGTATTAGGTGATGAAGAGATAGAGATAAATGCTGCTATACAAAGTGCCAATGCTATTATAGACAAAGAACTTTTTATAGGGACTATTGTTCCTGATGTAGCATTCACCCCTTATACAAGAAAAAACTTTAAATATTTTGTCGCAATGTATCATGATCAAGGACTTGCACCACTGAAAGCTTTGTATTTTGATGAAAGTGTAAACATATCATTAAATCTACCTATAATCAGAACTTCAGTTGACCATGGAACTGCCTTTGACATAGCATACAAGGGAAAAGCAGAAACTCTCAGTTATCACAACGCTATAAAAAATGCCATATTATTTATGGGAAAATAAAGATATTACTACTCACATAAGAAAACCTTATATTGATTTATTTGTATTTTAAGAAAAATCAAAAGATTAAGTAGCTACTATACAGACATTATTTTTCAATTAAAAGGGACTCTATGAAATCTTTAAAATTAGCTTTATCAGTAGCAGTAGTAACTATGCTTTCTACTAGTGCTTTCGCAGCTGGGCCACACGACAGTGTAACATGTCTAGGTTGTCACTCTACTCACTTCGCAGTTGATGATAAAATCTTTGCAGTAAAAAATACTGTAATGAAAAATCCTCTTACAAAAAAATCTTTTGATGGTCTTATCGCTAAAAACTGTCTAGGTTGTCATGAATTAACTCAATTTGGTGGAGCTGGAATCAGACCTGTACATATGCATACTACTCACCCAATCGGTATGGTTCCAAATCCAAAAATTGCTAGTGTTCCTCAAACAATGCTAAACGATGGTAAACTTGACTGTGTTAGTTGTCATGAAGCGCATCCATCAAACAAAAACTTTATGTATTTAAGAGTTGATACAGGTAAAGATGGTGAAAACATCCAAAACCTTTGTGCTGTTTGTCATGATGCTAAAGTAGATTTAGGTTCAGCTGGCTTCAAAAAAGTGAGTGATATCAAAATCTTTAGTGCTATGGATCAAGAAAAAGGTTCAGGTTTCTTCTCTAGAGACAAAGTTAGAATTCAAAATAAAACTACATCTTATGTGATGCCGCTTGGTAAAGTTGGAGCAAATGATATTATGCCAAACTACTTAAATCAACCAGACTGGGTATATGCACCTACTGTTAACCCTTTAGCTGATTTTAAAACTAAAAAATCTACAAAAAGAACAACTACAAAAGTAAAATAATACAAAAACTTTTTTACTTAAAAACTAAAGAGATTCTCTCTTTGGTTTAAATCAACCTCATTCTTATATCTTCAGTTATAAAAAATCTCAATCAACAAGCTAACATAATAATATTGATTAAAAACTAATTTTATTTTTATAAAAACTTGTTATAATTATACACATAATCCTCAATAATAACTATAGGTTAACAATGAAAAATATAATCATAATATCACTCTTAGTAACTACACTTTTTTCATCTATGCTTGGCGGTTTACATGATTTAAGTGGCGGAATTGCTACTACAGAAGATGAGCTATGTATATATTGCCACACTCCTGATTTACTTGCAGATGGAACTGCCAGCTTTCCAGTTTATGGACAAGGGGATACTACATCTACACAGTTTATAGATGCAACACTCTCTTGCTTAGGATGCCATGATGGTGTTAGTGCTACATACCAAGCTATAAACCCAATAGAAAATAAAGTGTACTTAGACCGTATGCATCCAGTAGCGATTATCTATAATGAAGCAAAAAGAAGCTTAAGAGATAAAAACACACCTGTAGTAGATTGGCAAAATGCAACTACCATTAATGATTTGTTAGTTAATGGTGAACTACAGTGTGTTACTTGCCATAACCCTCACAGCAATGCTAATAGAAGATTTCTAAGACATAACAATAGTAAAAGTAATTTATGTTCTAGCTGTCATGATATGGGTAATGGATTAACATATCCATAGATAAAATTTATTTGAACTCATTTATCATACCTTTACCTTTATTTTAGTATAATCAAAAAAATTATATAAAGTAGCAATATGATAAATTACGCAACAATAAAACCTTTGCTTTTTAAACTAGATCCAGAATCGGCTCATCATTTGGCTGAGTGTGTTTTAAGACTGCCAAATATCTGCCAAATACCATTTAACTCTTTTTTGAGTTCCCATTTTATTGATGATGAGATTTTATCTCAGGAACTTTTTGGGCGCACATTTTTAAACCCTATTGGTCTTGGTGCAGGATTTGATAAAAATGCTACTATGATTAGAGGTATGCAGGTATTAGGTTTTGGTTATACGGAGATAGGAACATTTACACCAAAACCACAAGCAGGAAATCCAAAGCCAAGAATGTTTAGACATATTGAAGAAGAGTCTATTCAAAATGCTATGGGTTTTAACAATAAAGGACTACTAAAAGTTCAAAAAAGACTCAAAGCTATTTACCCTTTTACAACACCTATCGGTATAAATATTGGCAAAAATAAATTAACTCCTGAGAGTGAAGCGATTAATGATTATACCACTCTCATAAAAGCTACACACACTTTAGGTGACTATATAGTAATAAATATATCTTCGCCAAACACTCCAGGGCTTCGTGATTTACAAAATGAAGAGTTTATAACAAGGCTTTTTACAGAAGCAAAAGCGATAACTGATAAACCTATTTTATTAAAAATTGCTCCAGATATGACCTTAGAAGATGCTGTGGCACTTACTACAATGGCAGTTGATAAAGGTGCGGATGGAATCATTGCAACGAACACAACTATAGACTACTCTCTTGTAAAACATCCAAAAGAGATTGGTGGGCTTAGTGGAGCTGTTTTAAAACATAAAAGTTTTGAAATATTTGAAGCAATCGCAAAAGAGCTTTTTGGAAAAACAATACTTATCTCTGTTGGTGGCATTGACTCAGCTGAGGAGGCTTACAAACGCATCAAAGCTGGTGCTTCTTTAGTGCAAATCCTAAGTGGGCTTATCTTTCATGGTCCAGATATGATTAAAGATATAAACCTTAAACTTGTTGAGCTTATAAAAGCTGATGGATATACAAACATCACACAAGCTATAGGCGCAGATAGAAAATAATATGAAAGCATTCATACTACTTACACTAATTTTAGGGACAATAATGGCATCATCATTACCACAAATAGAAACAAAAACACTTAAAAACGGACTACAAATAGTCGTAATCCCTTTAAAGAACAATACAAATGTAATTAGCACCGATATCTTTTACAAAGTTGGAAGCAGAAATGAAGTGATGGGCAAAACCGGTATTGCTCATATGCTTGAGCATATGAACTTTAAATCTACAAAAAATTTAGATGCGGGTGAGTTTGACAAAGAGGTAAAAAGTATAGGTGGAGTAAATAATGCTTCAACAAGTTTTGACTACACCCATTACTATATAAAATCTAGTACAGATAATCTTGGTAAATCTATAGAGCTTTATGCGGAACTTATGCAAAACCTAAACCTCAAAGATGAAGAGTTTCAACCCGAGCGTGATGTTGTAACAGAAGAGAGATTATGGAGAACAGACAACTCCCCTTTAGGATACCTTTACTTCAAGATGTTCAACAACGCTTATGTGTACCACCCATACCACTGGACACCTATCGGCTTTATGAATGACATACGAACATGGACTATAGAAGATATAAAAGATTTTCACAAGACTTACTATCAACCAGGCAATGCTATTTTAATGGTAACTGGCGACATTGACCCAAAAGAGGTCTTTAAAAAAGCTAAAAAAGAGTTTGCTAACTTAAAAAACACGGCAAAAATTCCTGAGTTTAAATTTGTAGAACCTGAACAAGATGGACCCAAAAGAGTTACTATTCATAAAGATAGTGAAGTAGAGATGATAGCTATCACTTTTCATATCCCAGACTTCAAACATCCAGACCAGCCTACTCTCAGTGCTATTTCTGAGATTTTATTCTCAGGAAAAAGTTCAAGACTATATAAAGATTTAGTAACTAAGAAGCGTCTTGTGAACTCAATATATGCTTACAATATGGAAAGCATCGACCCTGGTCTTTTTATATTTTTAGCAGTCTGCAACCCAGGTGTTCAGGCAAAAGAGGTAGAAAAAGAGCTAATTACACAAATCAACCTTCTTAAAAATAAAAAAGTCACAAAAGCTGAACTTGATAAAGTAAAAATCAATACCAAAGCAGACTTTGTACATTCACTAGAAAGCTCAACTTCTGTAGCAAACCTTTATGGAAGTTATCTGGTAAGAGGTGACCTAGCTCCACTTTTAACTTATGAAGAAAACCTCAATAAAGTAACAGCATCACAAGTTAAAGAAGTTGCAAATAGATACTTTAATTTTGACAAATCAACAACTCTTATACTTAAAAAGGGTGAATAAATTTTAGTTGATACCCTATGCAAATATTATAATTTAATAGTTTTTCGATATAATTTCGCATTAATTAAAGCAAGGCTAAACAGATGAATATAGTAACAGGTTCTTCAACAGCACTAATAACTCCTTTTAAAAATGGGAAATTAGATGAACAAACTTATGCAGCACTTATAAGAAGACAAATTAACAACGGCATGGATGCAGTATGTCCAGTTGGAACTACGGGTGAGAGTGCAACCCTTACTCCAGGTGAAGATATCAGATGTATGGAAATTGCAGTAGAGGTTTGCAAAGGTACCAATACAAAAGTATTAGCTGGTGCGGGAAGCAACTCAACATCAGAAGCGATAAGCGCTGCTAAAAATGCACAAAAATGTGGTGTAGATGCTATTTTCTCAGTAGCACCATACTATGTAAAACCATCTCAAGAGGGTCTTTACCAACATTATAAAGCTATTGCTGAGTCTGTAAGTGAACTTCCCTTTATGCTTTATAATGTTCCAGGACGCACAGTGGTTGACATCTCTGCAGATACCGTCATTAGACTTTTTGATGATGTAAAAAACATCTATGGAATTAAAGAGGCTACAGGAAGTTTAGAGCGTGCCGTAGAACTTCTTTCTCGCCGACCCAAACTGAAAGTATTTTCTGGTGATGATGCTATTGATTATCCTATTTTAGCTAATGGTGGAGCTGGCATAACCTCTGTTACATCGAATCTTATGCCTGATTTAAAATCAGAGTTAGTGAAACTCTCACTTGTGGGTGACTTTACAGGAGCAAAAGCTATCAACGATAAGCTCTACCCTTTAAACTCAGTAATGTTTTGTGAAGCTAATCCAATCCCTATAAAAGCTGCTTTGTATATAGCTGGACTTATTGATACTCTTGAGTATCGCCTTCCTCTTACTGCTCCAAGTTTACACAATATGAAAAAAATCGAAGAAGTTATGAAAAATTACGAAATTAAAGGACTATAAGATGGAAAAAACTATGGTAGGAAAAACTTTATTTGTAAGTGGTGGCACTCGTGGTATCGGTAAGGCAATAGCGTATGCCTTTGCTGCTAAAGGTTGCGATATAGCATTTACCTATGCTTCATCCTCTGACACTGCAAATGAAATAATCGCTGATATTGAAAACAGATACAGCGTTAAATGTAGAGCTTATAAACTAGATATATTGGAACCATTGACTTACAAAGATGTGTATAAAGAATTTGATAAAGATTTTGATAGACTTGATTACTTTATCTCAAATGCTATCATCTCTGGTCGTGCTGTTGTTGGTGGTTTTGCTCCATTTATGAGACTCAAACCAAAAGGTTTAACAAATATCTATACTGCTACAGTTTCTGCTTTTGTTGTTGGAGCTCAAGAGGCTGCAAAAAGGATGGAGAAAACTGGTGGCGGCTCAATCATCTCCATGAGTTCAACTGGTAACCTTGTCTATACTCCAAACTACTCGGGTCACGGTACAAATAAAGCTGCCATAGAAACTATGATTAAATATGCTGCTACAGAACTTGGAGAGAAAAATATCCGTGTAAATGCAGTAAGTGGTGGTCCAATTGATACAGATGCACTCAAAGCTTTTCCTAACTACGAAGAGGTCAAAGCAGAGGTTGTAAAACGCTCTCCATTAAGTCGTATGGGTGATGCTACAGACCTTACGGGTGCTTGTATTTTCCTTTGCGAAGAGAACTCTTCATGGCTAACTGGTCAAACTATTGTTATTGATGGTGGCACCTCTTTTCAGTAAGCATTTGCTTACTGCTAGCAACCATTTTAGTTTGAAAAGACTATTAATCTTCCACTTATTTCTACATCTTTAAATGCAAACCTTTCTTTTATCCACTCTATTGTACATTTATGATAAAAAAATACATGGGAGGGATCATTTTTATAATACCACGAATCAAACTCTATACTGTCATCATAAATTTCTGTCATGCAGTAAAGTTTTCCATCTTTATGCAACATACTTTTGAGTAATGCAAACTCCTTGTATGGATAGTGAAAGTGCTCTATCACCTCACAAGACGATATATAATCATACCTTTCACCTAGTAACTCTTTGTAATTATGAAAAATTGGATCATAGGGGCTAATATCATAATTATTATCTCTAAGTACCTTGGTTATCACTGGTCCGGTTCCTGCACCAAAATCTAAGCCTTTAGAGTTTGGATTAAAATCCCTCATCACTGACAATGTAATGGGTGAAACAAATTTTTGATAATTAAAGTCTTCCACAATATTTTCATGTTGTTCATATATTGATTTCTCAACTTCAAAACTCGGCTTAGAGTCATCATTAGTAAATACAGCCAAACAATTTCCACACTGATAATAATGAATATTGTTATTTTTATAAATAAGAGAACCAAATTCTCTACAAAGTGGGCAGTTCTCATCTTGTTTTAGCATAATAAAATTCTTTTTCGGTAGAATAGCAATATTATAATATAACCTTGCTTTCATAGAATACTTATTCTTTTCTTTGTTATATTAATTAAGTAGTTACATATATCTACACTTTATTAAAAATATATAATTAATACAAATAATACTCATGGTTATCACAAAACTTAGGTAAAATTACTAAGTTATCACTTTAGAAATATTTTTTAACTTAATTTATAAATATATTTATTTTATGGCACATTGATTGCTATAAATTAATGTAAATTTACTTTATAGGAATAGCGCAATAATGCTTACAAGAAAATTTAAAATTATGTTTGCTTCAACTATGTTCGCATCCGCTGCTATTCTCGCTAGTAACTGGGAAAAAATTAATGAAAACTACGAAACAGACAATCTTTACAAGAAAATTATTTTAAAAGAAAAAAGTGTCTTAGCGCTTATGCAGAGTAAATACGGCTTTCAATTTGATGTACCTATTATACTTACAAAACAATTAGAAGATAATGTTTATGGGGTAACTATTTGTGATAAAGATGATTCCATTAAAATATATTTAAATAAAAAAATAGTTCAAAACAATCTTGACTATGTTCTTGATACAGTGATCCCTCACGAATATGCTCATGCTCTCATGTTTAAGCAAAAACTTTTAGCTAAAAATAGAGATGGATATGCTTTGAGAGTTAGGCAAGTTGGTCTCACACATAAAAGCAAACATGATGGTCACAACCATATTTGGCAAAAAACCTGTAAGGACCTTGGTGGAGATCAATGTCAGAAATTTGTTACTCATAAAGATGCCAAAATGAGTCAACTTTTCTAAAATCTACATTACTTCATCCAATTATAATCAAGCTATCTACTACGCTCTACTATCGCTTAAGATTATTTACTGTTTGAAGCATTTCATCACTTGTCGTTATTACTTTCGAATTAGAATCATACGCTCTTTGACCTGATATAAGGTCAGTTAACTCAACAACAAGTTCAACATTACTCAACTCAACAAAACCTTGTCTTAATTGCCCTAAACCATCAAGACCTGGTGTTCCCTCAACAGGTTGACCTGAACTATCAGTCTCAATATATAAGTTATCTCCCATAGAGTGAAGACCAGCTGGATTTATAAAATTAGTAAGTGTCATTTGACCTATCTGTGTTGCTTGCACCTGTCCTGGTTGAACAACAGTGATTGTACCATCTGTACCAACACTAATATTGGTTGCATCTGGCGGGATAACGACTTCTGGAATAACTTTATAACCATCACTATTTACTAAAGTTCCATTACTGTCAACTTTAAATGCACCATTTCTTGAATATACTTCTGTACCATCAGCAAGCTCAAGTTTAAAAAATCCTCCACCTGTAACTGCAAGGTCAAGTTCATTATCGGTTTGCTTCAAACTTCCTTCTGAAAAAATTTTACTAACTGCAGTTGGTCTTGAACCAAGTCCAACCTCTATACCAGTAGGACTCTTTGTTACATCACTTGTAGCAGTACCTGCGTATTCCATAACAGAGTACATAAGATCAGCAAATTCTGCACGAGATTTTTTAAATCCTATTGTATTAACATTCGAAATATTATTGGCTGTTACATCTATTTGTGTCTGCATACCCAACATTCCTGTTGAAGCAGTATATAATGATTGCATCATCTCTTAACTCCTTAAGCTTTTTTAGCAATTTTTTCTATTGCATCACGATTCATATCATTCATCTGAGTATCCATTGCTTTTTGATACATCCCAACTAAACGATTTGTCTCAATCATCTGTGTCATCATCTTTACAGCATTTACATTACTTCTTTCCACAAAACCCTGAATAACTGCGCCACTCTCTTCTAAGCTTTTTAGTTGCTGCACATCTTCGTAGCTATATAGATTGTCTCCCTCTTTTTGAAGAAGGTTGATATTATCAGGCTGTACTACAAACAGCTTAGAATTTAATGTTAACTTTGCAGAATTTGGTAAATTTGTATATAACTGCCCATTTTTATCCATCTCTATAATAGTGTCTTGTTCAGTAAAGCTAATGCCATTACCTGTCTCAAAATAATCACTAGGTAAAACTTCATAGCCCTGCTTTGTAACTAGCCTACCTTCATCATCTTTAGTAAACGAACCATCCCTAGTAAGTTTAGCTCCATCTGGAGTTTTAACAAGAAAAAATAACCCTTCCCTTGAAAGAGCAAAATCCAAACTATTTCCAGTTTGTTGCATATCACCAAGTGATTGATCAGTATATGAATCAACTATTTGAGGGGCTCTCGTCATTGTTCTATTTAGAAACTCTGCTGCTTCTTTTGTATGGTTGTTATTTGGCAGTTCATCTCTTGCTTCTTTATAAAGTCGCATAAAATCACCAATAACTAAGTTATCTTGTTTAAAACCAGCAGTATTAACATTGGCAAGATTATTCGATATGGTATCTAGCCGATTAAACTGTGTAACCATTCCCGCTGCCGCGCTATAATAACCTGTCTGCATAAAATCCCTTTCTGTGCATCTATTTTCTTTCTCATAGCAAAGAGTGTTCCAAAAAATCAAAAGGTTTACAATACAATAAGTTAAGTCCTGAGTCAAAAAGATGGCTAATGCGAGACAAAAACCAGCAGGAGCTACAGCTAGTCCTACAAATATATGCCTAATTGGTGTTATTTTTGATTTAGGACTTATTCAAAATACCTCGAAAACATTTTCCATAATTTTTCATGAATCCACTTATAATAAATTTATTTTGTTATAATTACCCATTAGAAAATCAGGAATTTATAAATGCAAACATTTGGAATATTTTCAACAAATATTGATCTAGAATACTTAACAAAACAATACATCTATCTTCCATTGGAAGATGAAACTATAGATACGAAAGAGTTAAAAGCTCTTCTAAAAAACAAACGCAAAACTGTTGCTGGCACCATATTTTTATATAATCCAACTATGAGTCCTCTCGGATACAATAATGAATCAACTCTTGCGGAACAAGGGTATGAGTTTGATGGTGAATACTGTGAACTTAACTTCGATGCTAATTGTAATCTTTTTGCAACTGCATTAAAAAAAGAGTATAAAGGCAAGCTTGTAGAGATTAAATACCTTTTTAATCTCAATAAAGCCAACATTGAACCAACTCCTATCTTAGAAGAGTTTGATGCTGATTTAGATAGATATACAAGTAATCAACTCACCCGTTATGACAAAAAACTAAACTATCAAGACTATTTAAACATGAGTCTAAATGGTAAGTGGGTTTTCTTTGCCTCTGGAAACAAATATGACAGACACCATAAAGAGATTATCAGATATGCAAGAAGTTTAGCTGCCCATGTAAAAAAACTCGGCAAAGAGATATCTTTTATGCATGATAGAAACTATGATGCGGAGGAATCAGTGGATGTTGCGTATTTCCTACCTCCAATTGCAGCTGGAAAACTAAAAGATATTCGTGCTAATGCTTTTAAAAATGCCTTTAGAACAAACCCACCAACTATTCAAAGAATAGGATAGTAATATTTGCTACAAATGAGTAGTTTAAAGATTTTTTCTTAGATATACAAAGAAGTTTATATAAAATCAATGCTTCTATTAATCGTAAAAGAAGAGATATTAGAGTTTTTTAGCCCATCTAGCAAAAAATCTTGCTGGGCTAATTCTCTCACTAATTTTTTCACCACTTAGTATATGTTTTGTTAAAATCTTTGCCAAATATGGTGCTAAAACAAAACCGTAACCACCATTTCCATTTATCATATACAGATTTGGGTAGTATAAAAACTCTTCAAAATCAGGCTTTTTAACTCTGATTTTTCTCATAGAAGTTGCAAGTGTCTCTTTGGATAAGACTAAAGAACCTAAAAGCGGCATATAATCAAATGAGCCTGACCTGAGACCTGTATAATCATTTATAACCTCTACATTTTCAAGGTTCATGGTTCTGGAGGCTTTTTCTAAGAGTTCAGCACGCCCCTCTTCAAGGTTGTACTTTTCTTTATTTTTTTGTGGATGGTAGTGAACATTATGGGTAGCCCCTAGAGCTAAAACACCATCTTTACTCGGGCTTATAGATAAGAACTGATGAATTGAGTAGGGATTAGGAGTTGTTGTTTTCACATCAATGCGGTGTCCCCAAACTCCTCGTATCTGGATGTAAGGCTCTTTTATAACAGCCTCATATGCACCAGTTGCTAAAACTACATCTTTAGCAGTATAGGTATCATTAATAATCCACACCCCTTCATCATAAACTAAACTGGTCACTTTTTCTTTTACAAACTTAGCATCCCTGCTCATCGCTTCACACATCCCTTTAGCGTTTACAACACCAGCGTCCATATAGATACTCTCTTTGTCTTTTACTTGAGGCTCTAGTGATTCTAAAAGCTCTTGAGGTTGGGTTTTCATCTCTAAGGGTGTGTTTTGTTTATAATGTCTTAAAATAGCAGAGTCTTTCTCATCATGAGCGATGTGCAATAGTGGAACTTTTGTAAGCAGATGCCCAAAGTTTTTCTCATAAAACTCCATACTGTAAACAAAAGCATCATGGAGTAAATCTTTGAGCTCACCAGACTTGGAAAACTTAGGAGCGATAAAAGCACCAGCGGCACCACTGCCACCACTCGCAATACCTCCCATATCAAAAATGACAACATTTTTATTTTTTTGCGTTAATTCATAAGATACACTACATCCATTGATTCCAGCGCCGATTATTGCTACATCATACAAATTCACTCCAGTTTATTATATTTCTAATATTATCTACTTTATTGTTAATAGGAAGTTTATTGTCAACTTTTTACAGCTAGGATACTTATTTTAAAACTTTAAAGCTAACATTATGACAATTCTAAATTGAAATGAAGATTTTACAAGTATAATACACCAATATTATAAAGCACTGCCTAGGGATTACTCGGGTTTAAATGCGAAAGTCAAGATAGGATATCAACAACTATGGAATTTACTTTAGAAGCTACTTCGAAAAAAGCTCGTGCTGGCATAATAAAAACAGCCCACTCAACTATAAAAACTCCTGTATTTATGCCTGTAGGAACATTAGGGAGCATTAAAGCACTTGATATGGATGATGTTTTACACTTACTAGGTGCTGAGATAATCTTAGCAAACACTTACCATATGTATCTTCGACCTGGGGATAAAACAGTGGAGAAAATGGGCAAACTCCATAAGTTTACAACCTATCCAAAAAGTTTTTTAACAGATAGTGGTGGATTTCAAGCATTTTCTCTCTCTGACATCTCTAAACCAAAGGAAAATGGTATAGAGTTTCGCTCCCATATTGATGGTTCAAAACACTTTTTTACACCTAAAGGGGTGATTGACATCCAGCACAACCTTGGTTCAGATATTATGATGATTTTAGATGATTTAGTTGCCCTCCCTGCTACTCAAGAACGCATTAAACTCAGTATTGAGAGAACTACAACTTGGGCTAAAGAGTCTATAGAGTATTTTCGTTCTAAACAAAAAGATGGTATCGGTGTTGAACAAAATATTTTTGCCATCATTCAAGGGGGAACAGACAAAACATTTAGAACAAAGAGTGCAACAGAGTTGTGTGCTCTTGATTATGATGGTTTTGCTATTGGTGGATTGTCAGTTGGTGAACTAAATAACGAAATGTATGACACGGTTGAGCATACAGTACAGTATATGCCAGAGGATAAACCTCGCTATCTCATGGGTGTTGGAACTCCAGAAGACCTCATAGAAAACATAGAACGAGGCATAGATATGTTTGACTGCGTTATGCCAACACGAAATGCTAGAAACGGGACTCTTTTTACATCTTTTGGTAAAATAAACATCAAAGGTGCAAAATTTAAAGAAGACGAGGCACCAATAGACCCAGAGTGTCAATGCCTAACTTGCAAAAGATACACACGAGCATACCTAAACCACCTCTTTCGTTCTCGTGAAATCACCTATTTTAGACTAGCCACTCTGCATAACCTGCACTACTACCTTAACCTTATGAGAGAGGTTAGAGAAGCTATACTTGAAAATAGATTTGCAGAGTATAAGCAAGAGTTTTATAGAAAAAGAAGCTAATAAATATTTTTTATCTATGTTAAGTATTTCAAAATCCAAAATTTAGCTTTTCCAAATTAAGTATAAACAAGTAATAAATAGTTAAAATTTCATAATTATAAAAACAAGGACTTTTTTGTTAAACCTTCCAAATGCGTTAGCATCACTTAGAATACTACTAGCACCTTTAATGTTTTGGATTATACTTAATCCTGAATTTTTTACAGATAATGGCTATCATATCACATGGAACTACTACTTCGCATCACTTTTGTTTGTACTTGCATCTGCAACTGATTTTTTTGATGGTTACATAGCACGAGAATGGAATCAGATGACAGTCTTAGGAGCTATACTAGATCCTTTAGCAGATAAGATGCTTACTCTTGCTGCATTTCTAGGGCTTATGATGATTGGTGAGGCTTCTGCTTGGGCAATCTATATCATCATTGTTCGTGAGCTTTTCATCACTGGAATCCGAACAGTTGCTGTGAGTGAAGGGATTAGCGTGAAAGCTTCATGGGCTGGAAAAATAAAAACTGTAGCACAAATGATTGCCATAGGTTTTTTACTTATGCACTGGCCTTTAGGGACAGAGCTTCTTTGGTTTGCAGTTGCACTTACAGTCTATTCAGGACTAGAATATCTTTGGGGTTTTAGAGCTGCAATAATAAAGGAAAACAAATAATGAGTTGGTTAGTATCTTTAGGTGTTTTATCTGCACTTATCTTTTTTCATGAGCTTGGGCATTACGCAGCAGCCAGACTTATGGGTGTTTATGTAGAGGTTTTTAGCATAGGTTTTGGTAGTAAGGTAGCATCATTTAAAAAATGGGGAACTGAATGGAAAATCTCTATGATTCCACTTGGCGGATATGTAAAGATGAAAGGTCAAGATGACAGCGACCCTGCAAACATTAGTCTCGATGATGACAGTTACAACACTAAAACACCTGTGCAAAGAATCTTTATACTTCTAGCTGGTCCTGCCGCAAACTTTGTTTTAGCATTTATACTCTACTTTATCATTGCACTCGGTGGTCCAAATATACTCTCTCCTGTTATTGGTCAGGTTGTAAAAGACTCACCTGCATTTGTTGCTGGACTTGAAACAAATGATACGATTCGCTCTATCAACGGTACAAATATCTCTACATGGAAAGATATGGCTGAGATTATCACAACATCTGAAGGATCACTTAATATAGAGATACAAAGAGATGGTTTTATTGAGTATAAAATACTTACTCCTAAAATCACTGAAACAACCAATATATACAATGAAATAGTACAAAAAAAGATGATAGGAATTGGGAGTGCTGGGGTTACTCATAAACTCGAATTAGGTATAGGTGAGACTTTATCCTACGCAACGGAACAAACAATATTTGCTTCTACTCTCATCTTCACTGGTGTAAAAAAACTTCTCTTTGGTGAGGTTCCAGCTGAGGATTTAGGCGGGGTAATAAGCATAGTAAAACTAACCTCTGATGCAACGGATGCAGGTTGGATGGCAGTACTATTTTTTGCGGCACTTATCTCTGTAAACTTAGGTGTTTTAAATCTACTTCCAATCCCTGCATTAGATGGTGGACATATAATGTTTAATCTCTATGAGCTTATCAGAAGAAAAGCACCAAGTGAAGCTGTTATAATTAAACTCACAATAGCTGGATGGGTAGTTCTTTTCTCACTAATGGGGCTTGGACTTTATAATGATATAAATAGATTAATGGGATAAAAGGAATGAAGATAATGAATGAAGTTGAATACAAAATATATATAGATGATATAATTAGAAGAGTTGAAACAGCTAGACTTAAAGTAAATGATTACCATATTGTAAAAATCATAGCAATTAGTAAATACTCTACTCCTGATGATATACAAAAACTTTACAAAATAGGTCAAAGAGCTTTTGGTGAAAATAAGGTTCAAGACTTAAAAGTAAAAACTCAAGAACTTGAAGAGTTGCCACTAGAGTGGCATTTTGTTGGAAATTTACAAAAAAACAAAATAAATAATTTGCTAGATATAAATCCTGCCCTATTTCACGCATTAGATTCTCTTGAGTTAGCACAAGAGCTACAGAAGAAGCTTGAGGCAAAAGAGATGACTCTTGACACTCTCCTTCAAATAAATTCTGCAAAAGAGGAATCTAAATATGGTGTAATGCCAGAAATTGCATATGAAGTATATACAAAGATACAAAAAGAGTGTCCAAATATCAACCTTAAAGGTGTTATGAGCATTGGTGCACATAGTGATGATAAAGAGATTATTAAGAAGAGTTTTGAGATAACCTATAATATTTATAAATCTTTAAATGGAGCAACAATTTGTTCTATGGGGATGAGCGGTGATTTTGAGCTTGCTATTGAGTGTGGCTCTAACATGGTTAGACTTGGCTCGGTTTTATTTCCTAAGTAACTTTTTTAAAGATAGTGTGGCAAAGCCACACTACTCAATATAAAACTATTTTATCTCAGATAGTAGTTTTGGATCAGTTACCAATTTTCTTACACCATGAGCATGGTCTTCTTTAAACACATTATCGCCATCACACCATTGACCAATTGTTTTAATGTCAAGCTTAGCACATTGGGGACGAACACTCCATGTTGCTTTATAAGGTGAACATTTAGTGTAATCATTATAACTTGGTCCTGTTGTAGAACCTATAAATTCAACTGACTTTCCAGTATTTGTAGGAATAGCCTTTGGTTGATGAAGACCATTAACTATATTTCCATCATATGTAAGTTTAGTAAAATCTAAAGCATTTGAATCATTAACTAAAGTAAATACTTGAGTTTCAACACGAAGATTTGGATTTGCACAACTATCAGATACACATGAACCTAAACCTTTACCAGGTTCAATGTCACATGAAGTAAATACCCAATGAACTTCGATAGTATCACCTGGAACTAAATCACCATGTTTACCTTTACAGATTTTTTCCTCTGTTGGTTTCAACTCAGCTGGGGAAAGTGTTTTACTTATACTGCACTGATAACCACTATCGTAACCATGTTCACCATCACCTGCATAAATTGAAAATTCTTTTGCTTTATGCTCAGCATTTTCATGAAAATGTATATTACATAAATTTAGATTTTTATAACTTGGGGCAATAGAGATAAGGTGTTTGTTTTCACCAAAAAGAGAATCTATATCTCTTGGTGTTTGCGGACCATAACCTTTGCACATACCCTCGTTTTCGCTCTCACTATGTGCACTAGCCATTAAAGAACTACTCAATAAAGCAACACACACACTACTAGTTAAAAATTTACTTATATTCACTATACTAACCTTTTTTTTAAAATACTCATGAAGTATATCAAAAAAAACATTAAAATATCATAAAACAATCTTATATTTAAGAGTGGATTATTTCATAACATTTCTAGCATTTATTTTTCTAAATAGGTCTGTTGTATGCACAAAGAGTGACCTTCAAGGAGAAAAATTTTACCATCTATTTGATTTTTGCCATCTTTACACATACGATAATCTGATAATAAATCACCCCCAGTTTGATAGACCAACATAACCCCAGTAAGTTCCTCCACTTGCTAACAAAGTCTTACTTAACAAAGTAGCAAGAAGAGCACCTGCCAATATGTTACTTAATTTCATCAAATAACATTTTTTAATATTTTTGAAATCATATCTATTTTTTATAAACTACAGCTAAAGTAAAAAAGTATTTATATATTTGATGAAACTTTAACAAAATATGCGATACTATTTTAAAATTTTGAAAATAATAGTTAAGGAAATATGTTGAGTTTAAAAAACGATATTAATATGGTAAAAGAAGAGTTAAATTCTGAAGAGAAATTTTTTGAAAAAGCTGTAATGACAGAAAAGTTTGTAAAGAGATATAAAAACTTAATGATAGGATCTCTTGTAGTTGTTGTTGCAGTAGTGGCTGCTAATATTGCTTATGACATCAACAAACAAAACAACATAGAATCTGCAAACCAGATACTTTTAACACTCAGTGCAAACCCAGACAATACACAAGCCTTAAAAGAGTTAAAAGATATAAGTCCAAGATTGTATGATGTATGGCTTCTCTCAAAAGCTATTGTAGCTAAAGATATGGCAACATTAAAAGAGCTTAAAAGCTCAAAAGTTATGCTTGTTGGTGACTTATCAGCATATGAACTAGCACAAAACTCTAAAGATATTGACGCGTTAAATGATTATGCTTCAAAACAAAACTCTATCTATAGGGAATTAGCACAGGTCCAGTCTGCTGTAATGCTAATGCATGAAGGTAAAACAGATTTAGCACACCAAAAACTTGCAACTATAAGTGAGCAATCTTCTTTATACAAAGTAGCTCAAGCCTTGCTTCATTATGGAGTAAAGTAAAACTTTGAAAATATTTTCACTTTTTTTTATTGTAGCAACTCTACTCTTTACTGGCTGTAGTAGCAAAAAGGTTTATGAACCTGAAAATGTTACAAATCATTGGCACAAATATGGTGATACAAACCAAAGCATCATCGATATAACATCAGATTTAGCACTTCTTGAAAATCAAAAAGTTTTATCTAAAGATGGCACTATTGATGTTGCAATTGACAAATCTTATAGACTTCTTGGCAGTAGTGATGGGTGGATAATCAGTTCAAATGTTGAGGGGAATGTAACTTTACAATATATCGAGGATAACTCTACACAAGAAAACTTTACACTTAAAAAGACTATTGCAGCTGCTAGTGTAAAAAACAATATACTGGCTGTTTTGTTTGCCGATAATGAGATGGCACTTTATAATATCTCAACAAAAGAGTTACTTATAAAGGTTCAGGGAAAGGCACCCATAGTTGTTGATTCAAGAATAGTCAGCCCATATTTTATGAATGATTTAGTTTTATTTTTAACACTTGATGGGAAAATAGTTATTGTAAACTCTACACTGAAAAAGAAACTCAGAACTATTATAGTTTCATCTGAAGACCACTTTAACAATATCATATACTTCAATGTAATTGATGGAAAACTCATTGCTGCAACAGGTCATAAGATACTCTCTCTTGCCGAGAAAGAGATTCGTGTCAAGTATGAAATTCGCACTATTGTTTATGACAACAAAGATATTTTCATCACAACAAAACAGGGCGAGGTTCTATCTTTAACACCAGATTTGCAAGTAAATGCAAAAACTAAGTTTCCATTTGCTCACTTTATTGGAGCAATCAGCACTGATGATAAATTATATCTTTTAGAAAAAGAGGGTTATATCATAGAGCTCTCAAAAGATTTACTTGAATATACTGTATATGAAGTTGACATTGATGATGGGTATATATTTGTTGGAGATAAAACTTTCTATATAGATGATGAGTTTATCTCAATAAAGTAATGTCAAACGAACTAGAGGCTTTTATAGAGTTTATACGCATAAGAAAGTCTCTAAGTAAGAAAACCATTGAGGCTTACGGTAGTGACTTAAGCTCTATAGAAAATGAACTCTCAAAACCACTTATAAAATTAGACTCATCCACACTTTTAACCCTACTCTCAAAATATAAAAACAAAAGAACACTTAACAGAAAACTATCATCAGTAAATGCTTTCTTTGCCTTTTGTTATAAAAGTCAGTTTAACGATACAGTTACAAAACTAAAATTAGCAAAAATTCCAAAACATCTTCCAACATTTTTATCTTTTGATGAGATACAAAATTCACTCAAACTTATAGATACCTCTACTTGGATAGGGCTTCGTGATTATGCTTTAATCCTATTTTTATATGCAACAGGTACTAGGATTAGTGAATGTTTGGCTCTCAAAAGAGATGACATTGATGGGGAGTGGTTGCATATACGACACGCCAAAGGTGAAAAGGAAAGGATAGTACCCATAGCTAAAGTTGCAAGGGAAGCAATAATCACTTATTTGAATGCATTTAAATACGAAAGAGAATCTATTTGGTGCAACTATAAAGGGGATACACTCAGCAGAATAAGTGCGTACAAAATAACACAAAAATATTTAGGTGTCTCGCCACATGTTTTAAGACACTCTTACGCAACCTCTCTCATAATGGGAGGAGCAGACTTAAGAGTGGTTCAGGAGTTACTTGGTCACTCATCACTACTAACAACTCAAATCTATACCCACATCCAAAAGCAAAGCCTAAAAGAGACTGTTGAAGTGTGTCATCCCATGTCTTAATCGTGATAAGTATCTCTAATTAATAAAAAGTCGTCTAAATTATCTTTAAAAAGTTCCACTAGCTTCGGATCAAAATGTTTACCACTCTCTTGATCAAAAAATTCTAAAATCTTATCTAATTCCCAAGCCTTTTTATATATTCTATCACTCCCTAAGGCATCAAAAACATCTGCTACAGCAGTGATGCGACCATATATATGGATATCTTCACCTGCTAATCCATTTGGATACCCTGTGCCATCATACTTCTCGTGGTGCTCTAAGGCAACTGTAGCCGCAGCTTTAAGGATAGGTTTATTGGACATTTTAAGCATATTAAACCCTAACTGTGCATGAGTTTTCATTATTTCAAACTCCTCTTGTGTGAGTTTTCTCGGAGCATTTAAAATTTCATCTGCGATAGCAACCTTACCAATATCATGCATTGGTGAAGCCATTTTTATGAGTTCTGATTCCTCTTGTGAAAGTCCGTATAATAGTGCAAGCTTTTGAGAATAAAGAGCTACCCTTTTTACATGGTATCCAGTTTCACGCGACCTTGTCTCACCTATCTCACCCATCGCATAAATAACTTCTCTTTGAGTTTCCTCTATAGCATTGTTAAGCTCTATAATCTTAGTGACATCATGAACATAAATGAGCAATATCTTATCCTCTTTTACACCTTGGAGATACACTTGATAGGTTTTAGAATCTACTACATATATACTTTCTTCATTGGCACTTGTGCTAATAAGTTCTTTCATATTAGTGATATTTAAATCATCAACACTCTGAATATGTTTAAAGTCACTCTTTGCTATACGATTTTCAAACAACTTCTTGTCATTGCTGTCAAAAATAAAAGAAGCAGATCTGTTGTATTTTGGTAACTGCGATATATAATAACTATCAAGACTAAATCTCTCATTTATTTTAAATAATGAATAAAAAAAACAGTGTTTTGTAAGTGCAGAATGAAAAAGAACAATACTTATAATTGCAAGCCAAAAGTAACCGTAAGCGACACTTACGAACAAGACAATAGAGGCTGCCATAAACCTTAAATAGGACTCAGAGTTACTCATATTACAACTAGCATTTTGTGAAAACATCTTCAACCTTAACATATTATTTTATTTTGGTTACTATAACCTATCTCGGCTTAATTATAAGTACCTCTCCATAAATAACTCAACTTCAGAAGCTTAAAAAGAGGGCTAATACAAGGCGAAAGCTCGTAGGAACTACTGGTAGTTTCAAGAGTTTTCAACGAAGTAGTAGCTCTCTTTTTAAGCTTCCCTTCGGGCGAAAAGCAAATAGCCCTAGTCCTGCAGAAATCTGCCTAGCACTAGAGCTATTTGCTTTTCGCTGAAGCTGGGGTTATTTATGGAGAGGTACTTAAAATAAAGTTCAATACTTTTTTTGATATAATAACTATATCATATAATATAGTTATTATATTAGTTATTTTAAAAAGAGGTTCTCTACTTAACTTTTTGAGCATTGTAAAAGCTTTTTCTACTAAAAAATGCTCCTTGTTGGATGTTAGAGATGTTTTGACTCAGAACTTAATTTAAAGCGAAACAATGAACAAAGTAAATAACAATTTTTTTTCAAAACCATATTTAAGATCACTCTTTTTTATCCAAAATAATTGGCACCAGCATGGTGTACTTATTCATACTCTTCGGGTTGCCTATTATTGTTTAAAAAACAAAGAGTACAAACTATTAGCGGCTGCCTTGCTTCATGATATTGGAAAGCCCTCAGTTGCCTACCAAAAGAGTGAAGATATTGAACATGGAGAGTATAGCTTTACAGACCATGAAGAGAAAAGTTACCAGATTATTAAAAATTGGTTTTTTGTCAGTGACTACACAAAAGAGATAGTTCGCTATCATTATTTAATTCGCGATATTCAAAAGAGTAAAAAAGAGGACTTATCAAGATATGCTCTTAAAAAAGATATTTGGGATACTTTAGATGAAGAGATACAAGAAGATTTGAAAAGATTTTTACATTATGACGACTTAGGAAAAGGAAAAAAAAGAAGATAATCAAATAAAAAGTAAAACTAATACTAAATTAACATTTTTTATATAAAATTCTTGCAAATATTTTTAAGGAAAGATTTTCAATGGCAAAAAAGCTACTCCCTTTTTTAATTATTATCATCATTATCATTATTATTGTAGCAATATTTTTATCTTTAGCATCCACAAAAAGGATGATAGTTATTCAAGAGGGAAATCTTCAGCAATTACCAATAAAGATGGAACTAAGTAAATATCAAGACAGTGATTGTGGGATGGTGATAGAAGATTTACAATATGCTTCTCAAGTTGTTGCAAAAAATGGTAAAACTTGGTTCTTTCATGACCATGGAGGGTTTATTAATTGGCTCAAAGATAAAGAGTTCAAAGATGATGTAGTGATTTGGGTGATGAGTAGAGATACACGAAAATGGATAGATGGAAGAAAGGCCTTTTACTCTTTAACTGAGAATACACCAATGGGTTTTGGTTTTGGCGCATATGAAACAAAAGCAAAAGGGTATGTAGATTTCGATACAATGAGACTTCGGGTGCTTCGTGGTGAAACATTAAACAATCCATACATAAAACAACAACTCTTAGGTAAATAATAAACTTCATGGAAACAGTAAATATTCTAACAATTATTAGTATCGCTTTTTTAGGCTCTTTTGGTCACTGCATAGGGATGTGTGGTGGTATAGTGGTCGCTTACTCTACTATAAAAATCGATCCTAAAAGTTCTAAAGTGTCTCAAAGTGGAGCACATCTGCTCTATTCATCTGGCAGAATATTAACATACTCTATTCTCGGTGCCATCTTTGGTTTTTTAGGTGGTGTAGTAACTTTTAGTAACAATGCAAATGGAGGGCTTCTGATATTTGCAGGTATTGCCATGATTTTAGCTGGTCTTTCACTTATGGGAAAAATAAAATTTCTTACTCTAATAGAACACTCTTTTTCTTCATCAAGTATCTATAAAAATGCTTTTAGATCTATTTTAAATTCAAAATCAAATTTAAGCTTTTTTATACTTGGGATGCTCAACGGTCTTTTACCTTGTGGCTTTGTATATTTTTTCGCCATCACAGCTGCAAGCACAGCCGATCCTTTTTACGGTGCTTTAGTTATGTTTATTTTTGGTCTTAGCACTGTTCCAGCTATGTTTGGACTAGGTTTTCTAACCTCTCTTACATCTGCAACAAGCTTTCGAAACATGATGATGAGCCTTTCCTCTATAGCTGTTATACTTTATGGAGCCTATACTATTTATAATGGCTATGGCTACATCGCTAATCCTCAAAAAAACTTGACTGAATGCCATGATAAATAAGTCCTGAGTTGGTGTTATTTTGACTCAGAACTTAATTTAGGGTATCTCTAATTTTAAAGTGATATAATAAGCACAAAATAAAGAAATTTATAAAGGCTTATATTGTGAAAACATCTATTATAGAGAGTATCAACGCTCTACCTCCACTTTCAAAAACTATAATTGACATAAATACTGTTTATGCTAATGAAGACTCATCTATTCACGATTTAGCTAAAGTTATTGAAAATGATCCTATGATTGTTGCAAATCTCCTAAAAACAGCAAACTCGCCCCTCTATAGTTTTGGTCGAGAGATTAAAAATATTGCCCAAGCTGTAAGCCTTTTTGGGATGAATATGACCCGCTCTATCGCCATTGGAAACTCTGTAAGAAAACTTTTAAATGTAGATATGCAACCCTATGGAATCACTCCAGATAAATTTGCTGATATATCAAGTATGCAAGCAAAGTTGATGATTGATTGGTACAAAAAGATAGATAAAGACAAAGCAGAAAAGTTGTATTTAGCTGCTTTTTTACAAGAAACAGGGAAAATTCTTATCGCAAATGCTATCATACAAGATGATGAAACAATAAGTTTCCAATCAGAGGTAGAAAATTCTTCTAATGTAGCTATGGTTGAGAAATCATATGTTGATGTTACAACTTCTGAAATCACTGCTGCTGTTTTTGAATTTTGGAAATTTGAGAGTGAGTTTTGCGAGATAATTAAATACGCAGATAATCCAAAAGCCGCTCCAGATGAGCTTAAAGAATACTCTACAGCTCTTCATATTGTTAAAACAATCATCCCTATCAATAAGCCCTTTAGTGAAATGTCCATAAATTTTGGACTTCAACAAGCTAAAAATACTGGATATAGCAGTTCTATTTTAGAAAATGCTATTAACGATTTAGTACAAATACATTCAGAGGATAAGAATTGAGTAAAACAGTTACAATTATAGACACATTTGGGTTTTTCTTCCGCAGTTTTTATGCACTTCCACAACATTTAAAAAACAAAGAGGGGTTTCCAACAGGTCTTCTTACTGGCTTTACAAATTTTATAGCAACTTTGCAAAAAGAGCACGATAGTGATTATCTTGTTTTTGCCATCGATATAAAAGGTCCAACATTTAGAAATGAGATTGACCCCAACTATAAAGCAAACCGTAGTGCACCGCCACCAGAGTTAAGTATGCAACTCCCAATTGCTATAAAATGGATAGATAAGATGGGCTATAAAACTCTCGGCAAAGTTGGATTTGAAGCTGATGATATCATCGCTACAGTTACTAAATTTGCTAAAGAAAAAAACTACAATGTAAGAGTTGTTTCACACGATAAAGACCTTTACCAGCTGATAGATGATGGCAAAATTGTAGTTGTGGATGCTATTAAAAGAAAAAGTATGGATGAAGATGCTTGTTTTGAAAAATATGGGGTTACCCCGAAGCAATTTATAGACTATCAGTCTATTCTTGGTGATAGTGCAGATAATGTCCCCGGTATTAAAGGGATAGGTAAAGTGGGTGCTGAAAAACTTTTAAAAGAGTATGGTACTCTTGATAATATTTATGAAAATATAGGGACAATTAAAGGGGCAACACAAAAGAAACTCATTGCATCAAAAGATGCAGCTTATATGTCAAAAGAGCTTGTAACTCTAAAAAATGACATCTTAGATAATTTTGATTTTGAAGAGTACATTATGGATGTTGAACACCCTTTTTTAAATATCTATGATGAACTTGTAAAGTATGAACTCAATGCTATTCTTAGAATTTTACATGCTAAAAACATGGTTAGCGAAGAGCTTAAAAAACAAACATTTTCAAATAACTATAATGACTCACAGACAGATGAAGAGCAAAGCTATCAAGTAGTTCAAAGCAAAAACCTAGAGTTTACATCCACTCTTCTAACAGATGCTAAAGAGCTCAATAAAATTTTAGATTCTCTCAATCAAGATACTGTTATAGCTTTTGATACTGAGACAACAGGCTTGCACTATGACAAAGACAAACTGGTAGGATTTAGTTTTTGCTTCAACGATACAGAGGCTTATTATGTTCCATTTGGACACTTTTATTTAGGCGTTGGTGAACAAATCACTCCTCAAGATGCAGCCTCAGCGATGAGAAAGATTTTTAAATCTAAAGTTATTGGACACAACATCAAGTTTGATTTACACTTTGTAAGTAGGTTTTTAGAAGATGACTCTTTAGAAGTTTACGCCGATAGTATAATTTTAGCATGGCTGATAAATCCAGAGAGCGCTCTTGGACTTGATAAACTAGCAGATAAACTTCTTGCTCACACTATGGTGTCTTTTAAAGATACTGTAAAAAAAGGTGAAACTTTTGCGAGTGTTACACTTGAAGATGCTTGTAAATATGCGGCTGAAGATGCTTTTATAACACGAGAGCTATTTAACCTTTTTAATCAAAAACTAGAGCTTCAAAATGCCACTCATTTAATACAAGAATCACAAACAGTTGAAGTCCCTTTTATCCACACACTTCTGCGTATGGAAAAAGAGGGTATAAAAGTAGATACTTCATTTCTAGAAAAGTTTTTAATTGACATCAAAGAAACATTATCAGGTTTAACACACAAAATCCACACATTAGCAGGCAGTGAATTTAACATCAACTCTACGAAACAGCTGGGTGTCATACTTTTTGAAACACTTAAACTTCCTGTTGGTAAAAAAACAAAAACAGGCTACTCAACCGATGAAAAAGTTTTAAACTCACTCAAAGATAAACATGAGATAATCCCTATGCTTTTAGAGTATCGCGAAGTTTATAAACTATGCTCTACTTACATAGAACCACTTTTAAAACTAAGTCTTGAAGATGAAGAGTCTCGCATCCACACATCTTTTGTACAAACTGGAACGGCAACAGGACGACTAAGCTCCAAAAATCCAAACTTACAAAACATTCCTGCAAGAACAAAACTGGGTCTCAAAATAAGAGAAGCTTTTGTAGCATCTCAAGGGAAAAAACTTATAGGGATTGACTACTCTCAAATCGAGTTAAGACTACTGGCCCATTTTTCACAAGACGAAGTTTTGGTGGATGCCTTTAAACATGACAAAGATATCCATATGCAAACAGCCATAGCACTCTTTGGTGAAGAGGAAGCTCAAAGTAAAAGAGCTGTCGCAAAAACAGTTAACTTTGGACTTCTTTATGGAATGGGACAAAAAAAACTCGCTGATACACTAGGTATTCCGACAAAAGAAGCAAAAGCAATTATAGAGAAATATTTTGAAAGTTTTCCTACAGTTAAAACTTATTTCCGCTCTATTGTAGATGATTCAAAAGCGTTTGGTTATGTAGAAACACTGCTCAAACGCCGTAGATATTTTGACTATGAAAACGCAACACCGATGTTTAGGGCTGCTTACGAGAGAGAATCTGTAAACTCACTTTTTCAAGGAAGTGCATCAGACTTAATAAAACTTTCTATGAATAAAATCCACACTATCATACAAGATGAAAACCTTGATGCAAAAATGCTTCTTCAAATCCATGATGAACTAATTTTTGAAGTGGATGCTGATAAAGCGGAGGTTTTAGGCAATAAATTTAAAGAAATAATGGAAAGTATAACGGAGCTAAATGTTCCACTCAAAGCAAGTATGAATATTGGCGATAATTGGGGTGAATTAAAGTAACATTTCACGCTAAATTGTGTATAATCTTTTCAAATACTATAATGTTAGGATAAGAGGGATATATGACACAAAATCATTATGATGTAATTGTTATCGGGGGCGGTGTTTCAGGCGCTGCTCTTTTTTATGAACTAGGTCGCTATACAGATGTAAAAAAAATCTGTTTACTCGAAAAATACGGCTCTTTAGCTTCACTAAACTCAAATGGTTCTGCAAACTCTCAGACTATTCACTGTGGAGATATAGAGACAAACTACACACTTGAAAAAGCCGCAAAAGTGAAACGCACTGCAAAAATGGTTGAGAAATATTGTTTGCAATATGGCTATGAAGATAAAGTAATTTTTTCACATCAAAAAATGGCTCTGGGTGTTGGTTATGAAGAGGTTGATTATATTAAGAACCGCTACAAAGAGTTTAAATCTCTCTATCCTTACCTTGAACTCTACACAAAAGAGCAACTCAAGATAATAGAACCTGCTGTTGTTTTAGACAAGGATGGCAAAGAGCGTCCTGAAGATATAATTGCTATGGGTGCGCAGGGTGAATATACTACAGTTGACTTTAAAGCATTAAGTGATAGTTTTATAGATAATACTCTTAAAATAGAAGATAAAGTAACAGATGTTTTCTTCAACAATGAAGTGAAAAATATTCAAAAAATCGGAAGCACTTACCATATTCAAACAACTATGAGTCAATTTACTGCTGACTTTGTTGTAGTGGATGCTGGAGCGCACTCTCTTTTCCTCGCACACCAAATGGGTCATGGGCTTGACTATGGATGTCTCCCAATGGCAGGGAGTTTCTACATGGGTAACCGTAAAATTCTTAATGGCAAAGTGTATATGGTTCAAAATCCAAAACTACCCTTTGCTGCACTTCATGGTGATCCTGATATTTTAGTCAATGGCTTTACAAGATTTGGACCAACTGCACTTATGCTCCCAAAACTTGAACGCTTTAAACCAGGTACTTATTTAGATTTCTTTAAAACACTAAGACTTGATTTTACAGTTATTAAAATCTTCCTTGACCTGTTTAAAGACTCTGATATTCGTAACTATGTACTTAAAAATTTTATGTTTGAAGTACCTTATATCAATAAAAAATTATTTATTCAAGATGCTAGAAAAATTGTCCCCTCTTTAAGTGATGAAGATATCTCATACGCGAAAGGTTTTGGAGGGGTAAGACCTCAAATCTTAGATAAAAAGAATCAAAAACTGATGCTGGGTGAAGCTTCTATAAATACTGGTGAAGGGATTATTTTCAACATGACACCATCACCAGGCGCTACATCTTGTTTAGGGAATGCTGTTAGAGATGTTGAGGCGATTTGTGATTACTTAAACTTAACTTTTGATAAAGATAAGTTTAATGATGAGTTAGTTGAAGAACAACTTATAGATGGAGGTAGATAACAATGAGTGAAAACAAGACAAGAAAAAAACTTCTTTACATTACAGACCAGCAAGAATATACCGACCATGGAACAATAGGTCCCCTTTTTAACGGATATTTAAAAGAACATCTTGATGTTTATATAGTTTATTTTACAAAATACAAAAATAGTTTTCAAGCTAAAGGTACTGATTATGTTATACCACAACAGTACAAAAAAGAGATTTGTAGATATATGGATGTTAAAGATGTTGATTTAGCTTCATTTGATTTCGTTTTTGTTCGTAATATGCTAGATGTATTAAGTGATGTACTTAAAAGTCGTGATAAGTATGGTTTTAAAGTTGGCTATAGAGTTTCCTTTCCAAAAACCGAAGAAGCTTATGAAGCTGCAAAGGTTGACAACAACGAAACATTCTTTGGAATGATAGGAGCATATCTTCAAAAATTTAGTAAAAATAAACTTCTTTCTCAATGTGACTTGTTTATGCCAACTTCTAAAGATATGGAAGAGATGTTTTATCCAAATAGCGGTGTAAAAAGCTTCCCTCTTCCATCAGGACTGGACCCTGCTAGAATCACACCACACCGTGAATCAGATGGGGATGAACGCCACTTTATTTATGTTGGTACACTCGATAGTCTTAGAAGATTTGAGCAAATCCTTATAGCCTTTACAAGAGTAAAATCAGATAACTGGCATCTCAATATCTCAACATTTAATCCAGAGTTTGCAAAAACAATTATGGGGCGCTACTCCACTATAGCTGATAAAGTCAGTATAATCAAAGCAGATAACTTAAATGAGCTTATGGTTCAGGTTGATGATTGTGATGTCGGTATTGCTCTGCTACCTGATATTCCTGTTTATTCTACAGCAGTTCCTGCAAAAATCATGGACTATTATACCTGTGCGATACCAGCCATGCTAACTGATAACCCTAAAAATCGCTCCCTATTTAGTGATGAAGATGCGCTCTTTTGCCATTTTAATATAGAGGATATTGTGGAGAAACTTGAAGAGATTATAGATATGTCTCAAGAAGATATAGCAAAAATGGGGCATGCTGGACAAAACAAACTTCTGAGTCATAAACGCAACTATAAAATTATGGCACAAGAGCTTTATAAAGAATTAGAATCATTATAAATAAAACTACTATTTAGGTTATGTGTATGAAATATTTAATAAAGTCAATTTTTCTTGTATCACTCATGGAGTTAAGTATCTCGGCAGCGGCATACGATTTTCATAGATTAGATATCAATGATACTGTAATGCAAAAAAACGATTTATGCTCTAATTGCCATGTTACTGCAACAGATATGAATTCAAATATTAATTGGACACAACCTAAAGATTCTATAGATGGTACTATTAACAATTATTACGATAATTTTGGAACTCCCGATTCATTTTCAAAAGCCTGCTTATTGTGTCATGATGGGAGTAAGGCATCTTTAACTTTAAATGCACCATTGAGCCCATGTGGCATTAAGGGAAAAAATACAAGTAGAGGTCATCCAATATTTGTAAACTATACTATAAAAAACGACCTCCACAATCCTTCTACTCTTCTTGGTGAGGTATGGAGAGATGCAAAAACAGTTGGTGATCTACTGCGTGACAATAAAATAGTATGTATCAGTTGTCATTTAGCCCATAATGGGGAAGGGGCTGGTTATTTAAGAACTTATAGCACAAACTCTATGCTATGTCTTGGTTGCCATAATAAATAAAAAATAGCTCTAAAAAATTATCTTAAAATATATACAATTGTAATTTTAAACTCTTTAGGAAAGTCAAAAAGTGTGCTCTCTATCTCCACGGGAAAGCTTCGCTCTATTGCCTGAAGTGCTGATTTTTTAAAGACTCTTCTTCCAGTAACTATCTCTATATCTCTCACATCACCATCAGATAGAATTTTAAATGTAACCTCTACACTCCCTTCAATAGCGCGTCGTCTTGCCATATTTGGATAAGACTTATTAGAGTTTATACGCTCAACCAAATTTGCGATAAATATATCTTGCTTTTGTTTTAATATATTTGCTGCATTTGCCTCTTGAATTTGCTTTTGTAATTCTTCTTGTTGTGCTATTTGCTCTTGTGTTATTGTCTCTTCTTCTATTGTCTCTTCTACTAGCTCTGTGACAACATCCTCTTCTATCTCCTCTATAAGCTCCTCTTGCGCTTCGATAATTGGCTCTTCTATGGGCTCTTCTATTATAGGTTCCTCTACTGGCTTAGGTTCTGGTTTTGGCTTGATTTTTTTCTTTTGTTTTGGCTTTTTTTCTGGCTTAGGCTTTGGTTTCTTTTTAGGCTTTGGTTCCACTTTTTTCTCAGGCTTAGGCTGTACCTCTTGAATTTTCTGTGGTTTAAGAATTGAAAAGTTTACTTTATATACATCAATCACTCTTACCTCTGAGTGGGAAATATCATCTTTATTTAAAAAATAAAATACTAAACCCATAATAATGACATATATTATCGAGGTAAGTAAAAGTGACGAGAGATATCTATTCATAAAGATTTATACCTGTGAAAAAAGTTATACATCGTAGGAAGATAAAAAAGGTTTAATATTGTTCCCCATAAAAGCCCAAACCCTATAGTGACAGCTAAAGGCTGGAATGTTACAGCCTGTCCTGATGCAAAAAACATCAAAGAGGAAAGTCCTATAATAGTTGTAACAGATGTTAAAATAATTGGTCTAAAACGCCTTTGAGCAAGAGTAAATATCTCATCTTTTGTCTGGGCTTTTTTGAGTGTTGCCATCATTATAATTCCATCATTTACAATAACCCCTGCCAAACCAAGTGCACCTATAAGAGATGGGAGTGATATATTGAGCCCCATTATAAAGTGACCTACATATACACCTAAAATGGAAAAAGGGATAACAGACATAACAATCAAAGTATCTCTTAGCGAGTTAAAAAGATAAAGTATTGCTATAAAAATTAAAATAATTGCAAGAACAGAAGCTAAAATCATCTCTGTTTGAAGCGTTTGCTTTTGCTCTCTTTCGCCTTTAAATTTGAGTTTTATACCCTCATTTTGCAGTTTTTGAACTATAGGATTGATTTGTTGTAAAACTTCACTCGATGTAACTATGGAAGGATTAACATTTGCAAATACATAAAAAGTTGTTTCACCATCATCTTTTACTAACCTCTCTAAGGTAGTAACCTTTTCAAAACTGCATATATCTTGAAGCTTCACAAAGGTATTGTTTTTTAGAGGTATCTCTAGGTTTTTAAAACTCTCAAAATCATCTTCAGCATT
>Ga0256840_1000514_pt1 | contig 39426 bp, 37 predicted proteins | sample 355202metaG_FD_185969 | JGI IMG/M metagenome (GOLD analysis project Ga0256840, IMG submission 185969) | Hydrothermal vent microbial communities from Mid Atlantic Ridge, Atlantic Ocean - 355-202 | ecosystem: Environmental > Aquatic > Marine > Hydrothermal vents | place: Atlantic Ocean: Mid...
GTGCTATATTCATTGTTCATGGTGGTCTCCCTTGTTGTGGTTTTGGTTATTTTGGTCGATTGCCAAATTTACCATAACAGAGACCACCATTTATTCTCAAATGTGCGAAAATTATTATACGTTATCGACTGAATATGGTTACCTGATTTATGAACTGAGTTTCCCCCTGAGCCAGATACATACTCAACATATCATCAGTATGGGTTTTGAATCCGGCAGTATGAAAATGGCTGCTGGCAGAGGCGGCACTGGTAGTGGCCAGGGTGGAGGTAAAGGAAAGGGAGGAATGTCAGGAGATCAGCGGGGGGAAGGCCAAGGCGGTGTCCCTCCTGAACCTATAAATATATGGGCCCAGGTACGCCTGGCAAACAGTTCTTCAGACCAATAACCCAATAAACAGTGGTGACATATCAGTTTTCGTGCGGTTCTGCAGGCACACAACGACTCAAACCCCGGTTTGAGGCAAGAAGTATGGCAATCCAACGGGTATGCTCGCTGCCATCAAGGGCTATACGTACTGCCATGGTGAGGGGCACCGATAGGAGCATGCCCACCGGCCCGAGGACCCATCCCCAGAACGCCAGAGAAAGAAAAACCACCAGGACAGAGAGCCCTACACCTTTCCCCATCACTCGTGGTTCAAGGATGGAGCCGATAACAATATTTACCACAAGATAGATAATACCGGTGACCAAGGCTGCTCGCCAGCCAAGTTGAACCAGAGCAAGCAGAATGGCGGGAATGGCCGCTATGATAGAACCAATATTAGGAATAAAATTCAACAGGAATGCCACCACACCCCACATGACCGCATAATCAAGCCCCAGCAGTGTCAAGCTGCCGGCCACAATAACCCCGGTAACCAGGCTGGTAAGTGTCTTAATCCCAAGATAACGGTTCACTCCGGAGGCAATCTCTCCGTATTTTTTGAGAGCAGTCGAATCTTCCCCCTGAATCGCCTTTATTTTACAGGGAAAGCCTGCAGCCTCGGACAGGATAAAGAAAAAGGTCAAAAATATAACAAAGGCATTGGTGAGCATGCCGCCAACACCGTTAAGAGTATTGGCTGCAACTCTCAACAACTTCCCTGGATTGAAGGTGTCGGTTATTAGCGTTCTGTCCAGAGTAACCCCCTTATTGTCCAGCCATTGCCACCAACCGCCGGCCTGTTCCAGAAGGCGTTCCTGATAACGTGGGACATTTCTGGAGAAATCAGTCATGGACGATCCGATCAGGGTAACAAGAAAGAGCCAGATCCCAACAATTAATACAATGAGAAGCAGCATCCCGACAAGCTCGGGAACCCCTTTTTTCTGCATCCAGAACAGCGGCGGGGCACAAATAATTGCCAGAAAAACAGCCAGCAGAAACGGGACCACAAGGGGAGATGCAGCCTTCATCCCGGCAACCACAACCACAAAAGCAGCCATATTTATAAGAGGACTGTTTCGGACAGAAAGAGATGTCATAAAATAAAAAGTAATAGAAAAAAAAAGGAAAATAGCGTATTTTTTTAACAGTTATCGGGATTACCGGGCACATGAGGGGACGGGCAACAGTAATTTGCAGCTTGTACTGATCCGGGCCACCCTCTGTTTTCACTTTTATACACTACAGGTTGATCATCATGCACAAAATAAAACTTTTTTTACTGATCGCTGTCAGCACCATTCTCTCAGGGTGTGTTTCCGGAACTGCAAAATACACAGGTATCAGTTTCCCTGCAACACCTGATAGTGAGATAGTGTTTCAGGAAAGTGACATTCCAGACACCTGTTCCGCGTTTGCACACCTGCTGATGACTACCAAAGAGAACTCAACCGGGCAGGAAATCAGCACTGCCATCAAAAAAGAAGCTGAACTGAGAGGTGCGGATCTCATCCTCATCGGCCTGTCCAGAGAAAATGAATCCAACCTTGACGAGAATCTTTTCGCATATCATGGCCCCAAATACAGTTATAATTTCAACAAAACCTGGCTGGGTTGGAAATTTGGTTTTGACGCCTGGAATGACGCAGGTCCCCTGGTTGGCCTTGGCAGCAACAATCTGGGAAACAGCGAAGTCAGCTTTAAAAACAGTCTCATGGTTCAAGCAGTCTTCCTTCGCTGTAGCGACAGATAAGCCCGGATAACAGCCACCGCAAGTCAGGATAATTCAGGACAGTTCTTTACCCATCCTGTCAGATCATCAAAAACATTTTGCATCTCATCCATCCGACTTTTGAGTTCTGTCAGTTCTCCGTCACGGGCAAGGTACTCGAACTCAAGGGCGAGATTTGAAATCTTCCACGCAAAGACAGTTGCACTGGCTCCCTTCATACCATGACAGATTTCCCGTAATTTCTCAGCGTTGCCGGCATCACTTGCCTGCTGCAGGGCCGCGATCCACTTTGGACCGCTTTTGTCTCGCAGGTGGGCAATAAGTTCCCTCACAATGGCGGTGTTGCCATTACAGTTTCTTTTCAGTCGTTCCAGATCAAGGGTAACCATTGACTGCTCACCATTTGAGCCTGTTGTTGAATCCATATCAATCTATTCCAGAATAAGTATTAATACATTTTTATACAAACCTACCCACTTATTCAGAGAAGATAAAGAATATTGTGTACTGCTATAAAACTGACCCTACCAAACCGCCCGCATGCCCTCCTGCTTACGCAGGTGATCTATCCTTCTTTCAAGATCAATACGCCATTCCGCATGAATCCTGGCAGCAGACGGTGCAATCAGTTCCGGCAATCCATAAACCAACCTGTCGGAAGCCCGACTGGCCTCAATGACAGCTTCAATGGATCGTGCGCCGAATTTATAACGGCTGAGCAGTAAGCGTAGCAGTAACCCGGAAGTCTTTCGGGCAGCCTTTTTCCAATGGGTATCCATCTGATGGGCAATGATAAAGGCACGTTTCAACAGTATTCGGCGCAGCTCTTCAAGATCCTCATTGGTAGCAGAATCACGCAGGAGGATGTCAGGAATCTCAATACCGTCAATATCTAAAACAACCCGTAACCGACTCATAAAATCAGGAATTTTCAGGGTCTTCATCAGGGCCAGAGACGCCTTATCGGTAGGATCAAGAAGCTTCTCCATTCCAGCCCAACTAGCTTTTACTCCTCCGGCAAAGACAAAAATGGCCCTGCCGATGAAATGTGGTATACCGTTCACATAGGTGACACCATCCTGCATGGAGGGGAGAAAGTAACGGAGATAACCAAATTCATAGCCATCATAGCGACAGTCAAACTCGTCCCAAAATACAATGGGCACCTTCCCCATGGCCACAGAAGCTCGCACAGGCTCAATGGCAGAATTTATCTCATCAGGAGAGGCAAATTGAGTGAGGTTAAACTCAAAAAAATCAAAGGGGTTACCGTCAAAGCGCTCCGAAATAACCCTGGCAACCTCCTTTACAGCAAAGGATTTCCCAGATCCGGGGGGACCGAACACCCCAAGACAAAGGGGTCGCAAGACACTCTCTTTGGACACATAAGAATCCATGACATTCTGAAGAGTAATCACCGGATCAATCTCAGCTGGATCGGTTGTCCTCAGGTGACCCACCTGAAAAATAGGCAACTCACCAAATCCATCCTTACGATTCACCTCTTCCTTTAAATCATGGAGAACTGATACAATTTCATCCATGTAACCATAAGCGGCACCAAGAGAGCCACTTCCCATGGCTGGAGAAGGCTTTCGGAAATAAAAGAAACTCCTTAAGGCGCGCTTCTTTTCATCTGACCAAATCTGAGAAGCGACAAGGTCAAGAACCACCTCAAAATCTGCCGACAATGGTGGCAGTTCGAAAAAACTAGGGTCGGGCCCGGTGCTGACAAAAGAACAGGCATAGCCACCCGGAAAACTTTTAGCAAAATCAAGATTGGGAAACTCGAGAGTTTCCTTGAAGTAATAGCCGTGATTATAAAGAAGCTCCCAGTTATTCAGAACCCGCTGCGAAAAATCATAAAAATAATTTCTGCTGAATGTGAACTCGCCGAAACGAAGGGCATCCATGGCAAGCATGGCTGGAAGCAGGGTATCATAGCAGGGAACTGAACCGCGCTGCCGCGGTGAACTTTTCTCAGGGAGGCACCCCTTGCGGTGACGGAAAAAAATAGCCTCCGGGCCAATGTAGAGAACTCCGTGAGGGAACATCTCAACCACAATATGACAGCAGAATTTTTCCTTCCGGCTATCCCAGAGCCCCACCTCTTCAGTCCGCAGAGCCCGCAGGCACATCGCAACAATTGTCTCCCAGTTCACCGAGCAGTCCATTTCCATCCGGGTGGTTTCCAGATCAGAGAGGCGACAAAACAGGACAAAACGATCACCCAGCAGCTTAGCCCAGTTACCCCAGTACGCCACGCTGATTCCCATGGCAATAGCCCAGAGCCCTGGATTAAGATCGAGATCCTCCTTGCGGAATTCCGGCGGATGCCCGGAGTCATCAATCACAATCAGTCCGTTATTGTTCGAAAAAATTTCCCTGTTGGAAGCATCCACAACAAAGTCTTCCGCTTCACTGGAACGCCCTCCAGCAGGCAGATACTGATTCACCATGTACCAGCCGTGATCATCCCGTTCCACATTAGCATTGCGATACTTTCTAAATATCTGAAAGACATCCTTCTGTTCACCGTAAGTCACAGAATGGATTCTCGGATTCAGATTAGATTCCGACACATAAGATGCAAGCCAGGTTAACAGCTGTTCCAGTCGCCCATACTCCACTGACACATCGCCGGCCATCAGTTCAATATGATCCCCGGGATTATATCCGTAGGCAGGGAGATTACCCTCTTCGAGGAGACTCACCTGCTTGATTGGTAAATTGCGAATCTTGACATTTGACCCGAGCAGAGTCACCTTTTGGTCATATTCAATCATGATTTTTCATACCAGTGGAAGAAGTGTAACGCAAAACGCACAATGGAAAGACCAGCCCTCCATTGTGCACTCTAGCACCCCGGACAGGGGCGAGTTCTACCTGATATTGAATCTACAGGAGTCCTGATTTATCAAGTGCTATCACAGCTCCTTTATAGGATATTATGATAACGGCTACATAGCCAAGTAAAATCACAGTGGTCATAAATTTTCCTCTTTCTAGTGTACTGTTTTAAAAATCTTTTTCCTTAATAGGCCTCGTGATCCATTGCATCGTGCGTACTCAATTTCTGGGAGTCCATCTGTTTCCAGAGGTACGCCACATAAAGCAGCACAAAAGGAACCGCAAGGGCCACATAGGTCATTATCCGCAGGGTATACTCAGACGAGGAAGCATTGTAAATGGTAAGACTCGACTGCAGATCAAAGGTTGATGGATAAAAGGCTGTTCCATTAAATGCAGGCAGACACAGAACACATAACCCGACCAGAACGGTACCAAGTCCCGCAGGCCAGATACCCCGGAAACTTCCCTTGTGGGCCCCAAGAAGCACACCCCAGATAACCAGAACCAGTCCACCAAGGAGCATGACCAGCAGATGGGGCAGAGCCAGGAAATTCAAGAAATACTTAAAAGATACCATGGAGACAATCCCATCATCATCTACATTAAAACCTTTCATCAGAAGGATCGCAACAACAACATAGAGCAAGAAGGGAAGAGAACAGATAAAATTTGTCCACACTGCTTTGCGGAGACGATGTTCCATCGCGGCAACAGAGCCAAGATCAAGGTTATTGAGTAGATAAAGAGCGCCCAGTACCCGGGCATTAAAGACAAGAAACAGCCCGAGAGAGATATTAAACAAAGAAAATGCTGCCTCAAGACCACGAAGATTCACACCACCCAAAGTATACTGCCAGGTAACATGATTCATGTCATTGAGAGAAAAAGCCGAACCGGTATAAAAGGTGCCAACGGCAGTTCCGATAAGAAGTACACCGACAGAACCATTAATAAACATGAACAGTTCATAGGTTTTCGCCCCCCAGACATTACCCGGCTTCTTGCGATACTCATAACTAACCGCTTGAATAATAAAGGTGAAGAGAATAAGTATCCACACCCAATAGGCACCACCGAAGCTTGTGGAGTAAAATTTCGGGAAAGAGGCAAAAAGTGCCCCGCCAAAAAGAACCAATGTTGTAAAAGGAAGTTCCCATTTACGACCAAGGGAATTCACTACGAGTGCACTTTCCGTCTCACTTTTTGCCACCTGCCAGAGCAGGGTCTGTCCTCCTTGAACAAAGGTGAGAAAGAGAAAAAGTGCCCCGACAACTGAGCAGATAACCCACCAGAGTTGCTGTAAGGTAACGTAATCTAAATTTGATATCATTTTCAGTGGCCCTCCGGTCCGGCTGCAATCTGTTTCAACATAATGGATATTTCAGCAATAAGAAGCATGGTGAAAACTACTGCAAACATTGCAAAAGTGATCTGAACAGCAGTGGTGGAGAGATTCGTTGTAGCAATCTTCACCGGCATAAGTCCCTGTATGGCCCAGGGCTGTCGTCCAACTTCCGCTGTAACCCATCCTGCCTGCTGAGCCAGAAGTCCGAGAAGTCCGGTAAACAAACCCACCGGAAGCAACCAGCGTTTTTCAGTAATGGTTCCCTTGATGGTGTAAAAGAGAAATGCTCCAAATATCACCGGAAAGAGAGATCCGATGATTGCCATCAGGCGGAAAGAGTTAAAAACAATGGTTACAGGCGGAACGGCCTCCTCAGGTGTATTGAGGTACCCATATCCCATAAACTCCTTATTCACATTAAAGCGCTCAAGAGCAGCTTCTGCGACCTGATCTGTTTTATTCTTCCTGGCCTCTTTAAAGGATGCAAGATCGGCAAGCGCCAGCCTTCCTTTTTCCATCATGGTGTTTACGCCCATGATGCTTTCTTCCTCATTTCCATAAACAAGGTCATCAATTCCGGGAACAAAGGATCCTGGCTCACGATTTGCGAGAAGTGACAGGAGTTCGGGAACCTTTACTTGAAACAGAAAGGCATCCTGCACGTCACCCGGTTCTTTGGCACTGTTCAGAATTCCCATGGCTACTATTCCAGCTCCACGCTCACCCTTGTAGAGGCCTTCCATAGCCGCAAGCTTCATGGGCTGCTTCTGGGCAACCTCGTATGCAGCTTCATCGCCTGTGAAACCAACAAAGATCGATGCCACAAGCCCAAAAACAGATGCCACAACTATGGATTTTTTGGCCATCTCAACATGGCGACCTTTTATGAGATACCAGCAGGACACGGTCAAGACAAAAGCTGATGCCATAACAAAGCCTGATGAGGATGTATGGGTAAATTTAGACACTGCAACGGGGTTAAAAACAACTTCTGCAAAATTTTCCATCTCAAATCGGGCCGTATCAGGATTAAATGCCATCCCTACCGGATTCTGCATCCAGCCGTTTGCAACCAGGATCCAAACAGCAGAGAGGTTGGACCCTATGGCCACCATCCAGGTTGAGAAGCAGTGAAATCCTTTGGATACTCTATTCCAGCCAAAGAACATAACGGCAAAGAAACTAGCTTCCAGGAAGAAGGCAAAGATACCCTCAATGGCCAGCGGGGCACCAAAAATATCTCCAACCATCCAGGAATAGTTTGACCAGTTTGTTCCAAATTCAAACTCAAGAATAATTCCAGTGGCAACACCAATGGCAAAGTTGATACCAAAAAGGGTCATCCAGAAACGAGTTATCTTCCGCCACTCCTCATTGCCGGTCTTGAGATAAATAGTCTCATAAAAAGCACAAAGAAATGACAATCCAAGTGTCAGGGGTACAAAGATCCAGTGATACATTGCCGTAAACGCGAACTGCGCTCTAGACCAGTTCACCAGACTGGGGTCCACATCAATCATTTTTTCCTCCTCAGGTTACTTTATACTTTGGACCGGCTGCCTGGTAAGCTGCTCCAGGACATACCCGGCCCGTTCTTCATCGGTTTCAAAATTAGTGTTCAGGTAGTTTGGGAAAAAGAAGAGTTTCAGGACTGCAAACATGATAACCAGCTTAATGATAATGATTTTCCATAGCGTTCTGCCGACGGTCATCTGCCTGAAACCGTCACGATAAAAATTAAAAACCCTACCGGCTACCTTCGTCATCATTTCCTCCTTTTATACACTGGCACCTTTTGGATACCACAAAATGTTCGTCTCTTTAATTATGCACAGGAAAAACAGGAATACAAGAATCACTTTCTGACAACTCTGCCAGATTTACCTTTCCCAGAGTCTCACGCAGCTGAGTTCTGGCCTCCTCCCAGACCTTATGGACACTACACTGTTTACTCGCTATGCATGTCCTAGGACGGCCAACACAGTCATTAAGAAAAATCTCACCAATCATCACCTCAACAACTTCGAGCAATGATATTTCCTCTGGCTTTTTAAGCATGCTGTATCCGCCCCCAGGCCCCTGCTTTATTGCAATCATACCGGCCCTTGCCAGATCCTGGGCAATTTTCGCAAGAAAATGTCCTGGAATAGCAGCACGTTCAGCAATCTCCTGTTTGGAAACATGAACCCCTCTCCCTTTGTGGGCCAGATAAACCATACATCTGATCGCGTACTCTCCTGCTCGTGTCAGTCTCATTCTTCGTCCGTCAATAAAAGATAAATAAGATACTTAATGTCCTATATACATCGTTCAAAATCCCAGTCAATAGTTTTATATCTGCTTTTTGGCTTAATCGCCTATAACTTTGAAGGAATTAACGATTTTCCACGGGTTTCACCTAACCCCCACATAGAGAACCAACAGCAATGCTGTACAACAAACCGGATGAACTTGGGAGGTAAAAAGAAATGCTCCGGCACGTCAAAATAAAAACAGTATGACAGCTGCGAATAATCACATCTGAAGCATATCAAGCAGGTCAGCTCTCTCTTCCAGCCTTCTTACAAAGCAGCTCTCCATGGCACCCAGAATCTTCTCATCTGAAATAAGATCTGATTTTGTACCGCTGCTGAGCAGAAGGCTCAATAGAACTGCCTCCTGTTCTTTATTTTCATTCTCAGATCTTTTCAGCAGTACCCACCTGCTCAGAAGATTCCCAATTATCAGGACCTGAGACTGGAAGTCACACTCTGCAATACCATCATAATTATGATGATTATGCACCATCTGCACAAGTTGCGGCGGAAACATCCAACGATGGAGAAGCTGGGAACCAAGTTCATGGTGCCCACATCCGAGAAGTTTCAGTTCAGTCTCAAGACCATTCTCCTCAACAAGCTGTCCATAATGCTCAAGGTCTTCGATCTCTTTGAGAAATTTTTGAACAATAATCAACTTACCGATATCGTGAAGCATCCCCCCGAGGAAGAAAGTTGAATCTTCAACACCGCACTGTTCAGCGACACATTCTGCAGCAAGAGCACATTCCAGTGAATGCCGCCAGACACCTGTCATCAACGCCTTCTGCTGTCCATCTGGAACCTTAAATGCCTGAAACATCACTTGGGAGAGTACCAGATTCTGCACTTCATTCTTCCCAAGAAGAATCAGAGCATGACGCAGAGAGACCACCTTCCTCCTGAGTCCGTAGAAAGCGGAGTTGGCCAACTTCAGCACAGCGGCCACCAGGGACACATCCCCTTGAAGTACAGATTCAAGTTCCACCGCCATGGTCTCCGACTCAGCCACCATATCCATAATCCTAATGGCAACCGCCGGAAGGGGAGCAAAGTCTCCAACACAGGCAGAAATACGTTTATGAAGAGCAAATGATTGACAATTAGCCTTTTGCAGCATTAGCATTGTCCCCTTTAACAGAGAGAAATTCATACTTTTCAAGAGTCGACAACAGCATGTCAACCAGAAAAGGGTCAAACTGTGTCCCAGAGCAGCTCCTCAGTTCCCCTTCCACCTCTTCCCGGCTCATCCCCTCTTTTTCCAATGCCGGAGTAACCATTGCCACAAAAGAATCCACAAGGGTGAAAATACGGGCTGCCATTGGGATTTCATTCCCTTTGAGTCCGTCCGGATAACCAGTTCCATCATAACGTTCATGATGAGAGTAGAGAATGATCCTCTCCGAGGCAAAAAAGTCAAACATGGTTGTCAACTCTCGCAGCATAAGGGGCTGATCAAACAGCATCTCCTCCTGCTCCACATTCAGAGGCCCCTCAGTCTTCACCGAAGAATCGTGAATGTAACAGCGGAAAAGATCATGCAGCTTTATGGCACGGCGGAAAGAGTGGATAAGCTGGTCTGGAAGATTGAGTTTTCGGGCCAACTCATCAAGGACATTAATAAAAAATGTATTTCGATCTGCAAAAATTTCATACTCACGAGTCTGTGCATGAACCATGGCTTCAAATGAAGCCAGAGTCATGGCACGTGCTTTTTCAATGGTTGCATTCAAATGGTTTTGTTGCGTTGTACCAATAACATCACAGATGTGATCGTCAACTCCCCTGCCACCCCTCGGTGTCTGATAATGACATACCCTGTTCCGACCTTCGGCCTTGGCCTGATAAAGCGCATTATCAACATAATCAACAATAACTCCTGAAGAGTCTGTTTCTTCGCCAAAACCTGAATAAGCACCAATGGACACCCTCACATACCTCTCATAGGTTCCACTGGCAAACACGGTGGCAGCTACCGTCTTTCTGATCTTTTCCGCTACAATACCAGCCTGTTTTCTATCTATATTGGGCAGTATAATTAAAAACTCCTCCCCCCCATAACGACCGAAGATATCAGACTCCCGAATCGTGGCCTTCACTCTCCTGGCAAACTCCTTTAAAACGTAGTCACCAAAGGGATGGCCACAACTATCATTAACGTCTTTAAAAAAATCAAGATCAAGCAGAAAAACAGAAAGGGGATCATTGTAACGCCTAGCATAAGAAACGGCCCTCGCTAATTGCTCAAGCAGGTAATTATGGTTGTAAAGATCGGTGAGGCTATCACGGATTGCACGCTCCTCGAGCTTTAAATTCTGTTCCTGAATAGTAGCTGTTGCAAAGGCAAGCTGACGCTGCCTGGTATCAAGCTCAAGAAAAACCTTAACCTTGGCAAGTAAAATTGCTGGTTTTACGGGTTTATGAAGAAAATCCACCCCGCCCGAAGCATAGCCCTGCTCAAGCAACTCTCTGACATATTTAGACTTTGCCTGAAAAATAATGGGTACATACCAGGTCTTTTCATTGTTATCAAGTGCTACAGCCGTGGCAAATGGCTCAGGATTTGAAGGATCAACTCCCAGAAGAATGAGGGCAAAATCGTAACGTATGATCAGCTCTGGAACATCTTCCAAAGAATCCGCAACAACCACCTGGATATCAAGATCTTTCAAAATTTCAGTTACACTTTTCTGATCGACCGGGTCATCATCAACAAGCAATATGGACTGTTTTTGATTGTCACTCATGTTTACCGTTCCTACCGCCACCGGCTGAGACTAGGCGGTCCTCCTGAATCTCCCTTCATTTTTCCCCCACCAGATTATAGCATATCAAAAATATCTCCAGTATCCCAATTTTTCTTAAATTTGTTTCAAGCAATACCTCAAAAGACGAAAACCTAGCGCAATAGTGACAACAGGAAACAAAAGACAGACAAGATCCGCTGGCTGGAGCAATTGGTGATAGAAATCTTTAGGCCGGGAAGAATAAGCATCCCCCGGATACCCTGCAAAAAGTTTAGCTTGACTTTGTTTCAGGCCATACAGTATAGATCAATGTAATATTGTTACTCATTGATACTTTCTGTTATTTTTATGTTTTTTTTATACCATCAACACAGTGTGATAAAAGGATAACAAGTGACAACAAAAAGCACAGAATCCATATGAAAGAGGACGGCAGTCACCACCATAAACAGATACAGAAAACGGATTTCCATACGCGTCTTGGCAGGACCATACTTGAAGTCTTCTCAAAGTCAGACTTTCATGCCGTTGGAATCAGAGATATTGCTAAAAAAGCAGAAGTTAGTTTTGCCACAATATACAAATATTATGGCAACAAAGAACAGCTTGTCTTTGCCTTTGTGGATATCTGGATGGGCAGACTCACTGACCGGATTATCGATCATCTCCGGGGCATGGCCGACCTTAAGGAAAAGCTGCGGAAAATCTTCTGGCTCCAACTTGATTATTACGAAAAGAACGATGAGTTTGCAAAAATAATATTTCTCACTCTTCCCATGAAGACGTGGATGACAGACGAAAGTTTTGAACAAAGTAGGATGTTTAACCTTCTCATGGATGTCCTGCGCCAGGGGCAGGAGGAGGGTGTACTGAACCCCGAGATAGATACCCGAATTCTTCTTGACTTCATGCTCGGTTTTGTACAGCGCAGTTTTATCATGTGGGTACAAAGAGGGCAGAAAGAAAGCCTCTCAGGTCAGACAGATATCATGTTTGAAATGATCTGGCGCGGCATAGTCACACCCGAGAACACTAAACAGAATGACACCTTTTTTGCACAGCAAACCTAACTACTTTTCATTTCACAGAGCAACTTTACGCGGGGAGCAGTATGGATCAATTCAACACTTTATTCAAACAGAGCATTGAACAGCCAGAGGAATTCTGGGCAGAAGCGGCAGAAAGCATCGACTGGATAAAAAAATGGAACAGGGTACTGGATGTCTCTAATCCTCCTTTTTATCGCTGGTTCAGTGGAGCTGAGACCAACACCTGTTATAACGCTGTGGACCGTCATGTGGAAAATGGCCGTGGGGAACAGACCGCTATAATATACGATTCACCGGTCACTGACACCATCCGGAAAATTTCCTACAGAGAGCTTCAAAACGAAGTGGCCCTCTTTGCTGGTGGCTTGAAAAGTCTTGGGGTAACAAAAGGTGATACCGTCATCATCTATATGCCCATGATTCCTGAAGCCGCTGTTGCCATGCTCGCCTGTGCACGCCTGGGTGCCATCCACTCCGTAGTCTTTGGAGGATTTGCCGCCAGTGAGCTCTCCATTCGCATTGACCATGCCCGGCCAAAGGTTCTAGTCACTGCATCGGGAGCTGTGGAAGGAAAGAAAATCATATCTTACAAACCACTGGTGGACAGAGCCATTGAGCAATCTGACCATGAACCCGAAAAATGTATTGTCTTTCAACGTGATATCATCACAGCTGAGATGCAGGCCGGGAGGGATCTTGACTGGAAAAAACTTGTCGCATCCAGTGAGCCGGCAAATTGCGTAGCCGTTGCCGCCACCGACCCGCTATACATTCTCTACACCTCTGGAACAACCGGGATGCCCAAAGGAGTAATGCGGGATAATGGTGGACACGCTGTGGCCATTCACTGGTCCATGGAGAACATCTATGACATCAATTCAGGAGATGTGTTCTGGTCAGCATCTGATGTGGGTTGGGTTGTTGGTCACTCCTACATCATTTACGGACCTCTGCTCAAAGGTGCCACCACCATTATCTATGAAGGGAAACCCATTGGGACCCCCGATGCAGGTGCCTTCTGGCGGGTCATCTCAGAACATAAGGTCAAGGTTCTGTTCACTGCACCCACTGCCTTCAGGGCTATTAAAAAGATGGATCCCACAGGATCCCTGCTGCAGCAGTATGACATGAGTTCCTTTGAAGCCCTTTACCTTGCCGGGGAACGACTGGATACCGACACTTACCACTGGGCCTCAGAGCTCCTTAAAGTTCCAGTTATTGATCACTGGTGGCAGACTGAGACCGGATGGGCCATCGTTGCCAACTGCCGTGGCATTGAAGAGAGGGAGATTAAAGCAGGCTCTCCAACCCTTCCGGTGCCCGGCTATGATGTCCGCATAGTTAATGATGGAGGTGAGGAACTTCCCCCTGGAGAAGAAGGAAATATTGTTATCAAACTGCCTCTGCCTCCCGGAACTTTAGCCGCCCTGTGGCGCAATGAAGAACGCTTCAAGTCATCCTACATGGCCACCTTCCCAGGTTTTTATGAAACCAGTGATGGTGGCTATATAGACAAGGATGGTTATGTTTTTGTCATGGGCCGCATGGACGATGTCATTAACATTGCCGGGCATCGCCTCTCTACCGGTGCCATGGAAGAGGTCATTGCAACTCACCCCGATGTTGCCGAATGTGCCGTCATCGGCACCGACGATCAACTGAAAGGCCAACTTCCCCTGGGCCTTTTTGTGCTGAAGGAAGGTGTTGAACGTGCCCCTGAGGATATCCAGAAAGATCTGGTAAAAATGGTTCGGGAGAAGATCGGCCCCATTGCCTGTCTGCGCGAAACTTCAATGGTGGAGCGACTTCCTAAGACACGTTCAGGAAAAATACTTCGGGGGACCATGCGCTCTATCGCCAATGGTAAGGACTATCGCATGCCTTCTACTATCGATGACCCTGCAAGTCTTGATGAAATCACCTCGACTCTTGAAGTGATGGGCTACCCGAAAAAGTAATGGAGTCTGCCTTCAACCTTTGAGAAAGGAACACAAACACCAATGAAAATCCACGAATACCAAGCAAAAGAGCTCTTTAAAAATGCTGGCATCCCTGTCCCTGAGGGAGTTGTCTGCAGAACAAAAAAGGAAATCTCAGGTATTGTGGCAACAATGAAGATGCCTGTTGCTGTGAAGGCACAGATCCTCGCCGGAGGACGAGGCAAGGGCGGAGGAGTGGTTCTTGCTAAAAGTATTGAAAGTGCCCAGAAAGCAGCTGATACAATCCTTGGTATGCAGCTTGTCACAAAACAAACCGGAGAGACGGGGACAGAGGTCAAAACCCTTCTCATAGAGCAGGGTGTAAATATTTCCAGAGAACTCTACATCTCCATACTTGTTGACAGAGATCGTGCTGCGATCGTTATCATCGCAAGTCAGGATGGCGGTATGGATATTGAGACAGTTGCCGAAAAGACCCCGGAACGTATTCTCAAGGTGTATGTAAACCCACTACTTGGCCTCCAGGGTTACCACCTTCGAGAACTGACAAATGGCCTTGATATCCCCGGAGACATCGCAAAATCCTTCGCCACAATCTTTAGAAATCTTTTCCGGCTGTTCATGCAGTATGACTGTTCACTCCTCGAAATCAACCCTCTGGTCATCACAAAAGAAGATACTGTGTTTGCCCTTGATGCAAAGGTGGACATCGATTCCAACTCTCTGTTCCGTCATCCTGATATTGTCGCCATGCATGACAGCGACGAAGAAGATGAACTCGAGGCCGAGGCAGCCACACATGGCCTGAACTATATTCGCCTTGAAGGAACCATCGGCAGTATGGTCAATGGTGCAGGGCTCGCCATGGCCACCATGGACCTGATCAAACAGGCAGGGGTTGAACCAGCCAATTTCCTAGATGTTGGTGGCGGAGCCAGTGCTGAAATGGTGGAGAACGGCTTCCGGATCATTCTTCGGGATCCAAATGTGCGCGGTATTTTCATCAATATATTCGGTGGGATTCTCCGCTGTGACATCCTCGCAGAAGGCGTTGTGGCAGCTATGCAAAAAGTCGACCTGTCACTCCCTGTGGTGGTTCGAATGGAAGGTACAAATGTGGATGCAGGCCGGAAGATTCTTGCAGAATCCGGCCTGCATCTCACCAATGCCACAGACCTCACTCATGCAGCAACTCTGCTGGCTGCAATTTAACCACACATAATCATGCAATACTTATCGTTATCTAAACTGTCTGCCGCCCTTATCAGTCTTTTCATTCTGACTGTTCTCCCCCTGCCCCTGGCAGCAAAGATAGTCATTGCCCAGGGTGGAGCATCGGGTTACATCATGAAAAGCAGCCTGCCAGCGGTTGCTCTGGCCATTGCAAGTGACGTGGAGATCATAAAATTTGATGTGGTTCTCAGCAGCGACGACCAGCTCCTGGTGTTGCAAAATGCAGACATCACTGAGACTACAAATGTTACCGATATTTTTCCGGAACGCGCAAGAATGAATAATCGCTATTACACTTTTGACTTCACTCTCGAAGAGATAAAAAATCTCCGGCTTCTTGATCCCGGAGCCAAAAACCCTGCAGTTCTTTCTTCTCTTTTTACCATCCACAGCCTTGAAGAAGAACTGGCCTTTATCACCACCCTGAACGCCAACTATGAAAAAAACAACACCGTGGCCATTGAGTTGAGAAAGCCGTGGCTGCACCGCAAAGAAGGCAAAGATATTACCCGTCCCCTGCTCAACCTCCTGCAGCAGTTTGGTTATGGTGAATCTCAGAACGAGGCCTTCATTTTTTCTTATGATGCTGCAGAACTACAGCGGATACGTAAAAATCTGCTCCCCGAAATGAACATGGTTGCTCAATTAGTACAATTAATAGAACTAAATGATGGCCAGGAAACAAAAACCGAAGAGTGGGGAGAGTGGATCAGCTACAACTATGACTGGATGTTCAGTAAATCAGGAATGCGGGCACTTAACAGTTCTGTTGCAGCAATTGGGCTGCCGAAGGAGATGCTCAGCAGCCCCGAAGGAGATCTGCTACTCACCGATTTTATAAATACAGCCCACCAGCTGGGCACCATGATATTCACTTTCTCTGTGGAAAAAGATGCAATGACACGAATGCCTTTTGCCGACAGCTTTGAAGAAGAACTTGAGTTTTTCTATTTCACAGCAGATGTGGATGCCGTGATGACTGCATACTGCAAAGACACACTGCACTACCTGCAGAACCGACCGCTGGCATCAATTCCCGCACCAGAGTCCGCAGAACAGAATACAAAAGACCCGCTGCACATTACCAACCCGGCAGAATTTCAATAAAAGGGACAGAAAATGGCCATTTTTGTAAACAGAGACACCAGGGTTCTTATCCAGGGTATAACCGGAAAAGAGGGCTTGTTCCACACAAGACAGTGCCGCAACTACGGAACCACCATCGTTGCTGGAGTTACCCCTGGAAAAGGTGGCCAGAAGGTGGATGAAATCCCGGTATTCGACAGTGTGGCTGAGGCCTGCATGAAAACCGAGGCTAACGCCTCCATGATTGTTGTCCCACCACCCTTTGCCGCAGAGGCCATTCTTGAAGCTGTTGATGTCGGTATTGACCTAGTTGTCTGTATCACCGAAGGCATTCCAGTGATGGATATGTTGAGAGTCAAAAACGGTATGAAAGGTTGTCACACCCGGCTCATTGGTCCAAACTGTCCCGGGATAATCACCCCCGGGGAATGCAAAATAGGCATCATGCCAGGTCCTATTCACACCCCCGGCGGCCCGGTCGGAGTTGTGTCACGCTCCGGGACCCTAACCTACGAGGTTGTTCACCAGCTCACGCAGCAGGGCCTGGGCCAGAGCACCTGCCTCGGAATTGGCGGCGACCCTGTTAACGGCACTGACTTCATAGACTGCCTCCTTGCCTTCCAGAACGACCCTGAAACCCGTGGAATTGTCATGGTCGGTGAAATTGGCGGCAGTGCGGAAGAAGAGGCTGCTTTCTGGATCAAAGCCAACATGGATAAACCTGTGGTGGGATTTATTGCCGGACTCACAGCTCCTCCCGGTCGCCGCATGGGCCATGCAGGAGCCATTGTCAGTGGTGGCAAAGGAACAGCTGCAGCTAAAATCGAAGCCATGCGTTCCAATGGCATTCACGTCTGCGAAAACCTTGGCAGCCTTGGAGTATTCTGCCGGAAGGTTTTCGCAGCAGACGCCAGATAAAGAAATGAAAGAGATCAACCGGGATGAATTTTCACAGGTAGAACTCTGCACCGGAACCATAATCGAAGTCTCGAACTTTCCAGAAGCCCGCAAGGCCGCCTGGAAATTGCACATCGACTTTGAAACCGGAATTGGGACCGATAAATCAAACGCCCGGCTCACAGATCGTTCCTCAAAAGAGGATTTACTTGGCAGACAGAACATTGCCATGCTTAATCTCCCAACCAAACAGATAGCCCCTTTCTCTCAGAATGCCTGCTCACCAGGTTTCTGCAAAAAAACGAGTCCGTGCTTCTGGCAACTCCTGATAAAATAACAGCAAATGGTTTAAAACTCTCATGACTAAAGAACAGACACCCTTCCGGGTACTCATTGCAAAACCCGGCCTAGACGGCCACGATCGCGGTGCCAAATTCATTGCCCGAGCTCTACGCGATCAGGGTTTCGAGGTCATCTATACCGGCATTCGCAGAACCGCAGCTGAGATTGCAGCCACCGCCATCCAGGAAGATGTGGATGTGGTTGGCCTCTCTTCACTCTCAGGAGCCCATTTGCGCCTGTTTCCAGAGGTGGTCAGAGAACTGGCTGCCAGAGGCGGATCTGACATTCCGGTTCTAGGCGGCGGAGTTATCCCTGATGAAGATATTACCACACTCCTTGAAAAGGGATTGAGTGGTATATTTACTTCCGGTACCCCAGCAGATGCCATCATCAGCTCCTTTAAAAAAGCCAGTCAACACCACCGGAACCATGACAGCCTCAAATGAGACTCTGCTTACAGGTATAACAAATCACGATCCTAGGGCAATCGGCCGGGCCATCTCTATTGTCGAAAACAATGGTGAAGGGGCCGCAGATATCCTGGCATCCCTTGACCAGGAACGCATCAACAGTGTCGTGGTGACAGGCATTACCGGCCCCCCCGGTGCCGGTAAATCCACCCTGACATCCGGACTGATAACGATCCTTCGCAAAACCGGAAAACGAGTTGGTATCATTGCAGTTGACCCATCTTCTCCCATTAGCGGCGGCGCGATCCTGGGAGATAGGATCCGGATGATGGATCACGCCCTTGATCCTGATGTTGTGGTCCGATCCATGGCGACCCGGGGACGCCTCGGAGGACTCTGTGCTTCTGCGGGAGCCACCGTTCGTATCATGGCGGCTGCCGGATGTGAAGTTATCCTCATCGAAACCGTGGGTGTGGGACAGTCGGAAATGGATATCGTTCAGCTTGCCGATATAACTGTCATGGTACTTGCCCCCGGCTTTGGTGACGATATTCAGGCCATGAAGGCAGGGCTTCTTGAGGTGGCAGATTTTCTGGTGGTAAATAAGTCTGACCAGCCCGGGGCCAGTGGTCTGCTCATGGACATGGAACAGATCTTCGCTGCCAAAGAGGAGGAAAGTGGAGTTGCCAGGGTTCTTGAAACCGTAGCTTCAGAAAACAAAGGCCTTGTGGAGCTGCTGCAGAGCATGGATACCTTCAGCGACTACCTGACAGCAACAGGTCAGAAGGAACAGCGCCGCAACAGGGCCTTAAACGCCGAAACTCTTGATTGGATAATCGAGATGCTGCGCTCCCGGTTCCTGGACGCCATGAACGAATCATCTTCACAAAAAGATCCGCGAATCAGAGCAAAAGAGTTTATCAGCAAAACCCTTCAGATCAACCAGTGAATGTCCAGCATGATTTTTCTCTACTGCAATAAGAAAACAGAAGGACAGGAACCAACAAATTATTACTTGGGATTAACACGTGAGTAAAGATAAAAAGTTCAGCGACTGGCAGAAAAATGAACTGGCTGCAAGCCTGAAACGCTTCCCTGAACGGAAGGAGGAGTTTTCTCTCCATGGAGGTGTAGAAATTCCCCGACTTGCACTACCGGAGACCATTGATGACAACTACCGGGATCGCCTCGGCTTTCCGGGACAATACCCCTACACCCGTGGAGTCCAACCCACCATGTACCGGGGCAGATTCTGGACCATGCGCCAATACGCAGGATTTTCCTCGGCTGCCGAATCCAACAAGCGCTACCGCTACCTGCTGGATCAGGGAACCACGGGTCTTTCCGTAGCCTTTGACCTACCCACCCAGATCGGATATGACTCGGACGACTCCATGTCCTTGGGTGAAGTGGGAAAAGTGGGTGTGGCCATCGACACCCTGGCCGACATGGAGATGCTCTTCAAGGACATCCCACTTGACAAAATTTCCACATCCATGACCATTAATTCACCAGCCATTGTCCTGCTTGCCATGTATGTTGTGGTCGCAGAAAAACAGGGTGTAACAGCTGACAAACTCCGGGGTACTATTCAAAATGATGTTCTCAAAGAATATGTGGCCCGTGGAACTTATATTTTTCCTCCACGCCCATCCCTTGGCCTGATCACTGATATCTTCCAATGGTGTTTTGCCAATATGCCCCTGTTTAACACCATCTCCATCTCCGGATACCATATCCGGGAAGCTGGTTCCACCGCAGCCCAGGAAGTGGCCTTTACCTTGGCAAACGGTATCACCTATGTTCAGACTGCCCTTGACGCAGGCCTTGAACTGGATCATTTTGCCAAGCGTCTTGCATTTTTCTTTAATGCGTCCTCAAATCTCCTGGAAGAGGTGGCTAAATTCCGCGCGGCCCGGAGGCTCTGGGCACGCCTCATGAAAAACCGTTTCCAGGCCAGAAAACCAGCCTCCATGATGATGCGTTTCCATACCCAGACGGCGGGAAGTTCCCTTGCTGCCCAGCAGATAGATAACAATATCGTGCGCGTCACAATCCAGGCACTGGCTGCGGTCTTTGGGGGCACCCAGAGTCTTCACACCAACTCCCGTGATGAAGCTCTGTCACTACCAACTGAGGATTCTGTACGCACTGCCCTGCGCACCCAGCAGATCATCGCCCATGAGTCTGGCGTGGCAGATACTGTTGATCCTTTTGCAGGATCATATTATATCGAGCAGCTTACTGATTCCATCGAACTGGCTGCAGAAGATCTGATCTCCAAAATTGAACAGAAAGGCGGCGTGGTATCCTGCATAGAAGATGGGTTCATCCAGCGCCAGATTGAACAGGCAGCGTACGATTATCAGAAAGAAATAGAAGCCGGACAACGAGTAATTGTTGGCGTTAATAAATTCCAGATAAAAGAAGAGGATAAACCAGAGTTGCTTCGGATGAATCCTGCCGTGGAAAGCGCCCAGATAGCAGCTCTACAAAAAGTGCGGTATGAACGCAATGATGACGAAGCTCAAGCAAGGCTTGCCACGTTAAAGGTTGCCGCAGAATCAGGCAGCAACCTCATGGAACCGATTATTGCTGCGGTTCGCGCCTATGTCAGTCTTGGTGAAATTTGTACTGTTCTCCGTAAAATATTTGGAGAATATCGTGATTAAAAGGGAAAACAAGATCATATGCTGAAAAAAATAGACCACCTCGGGATTGCCGTTCACTCCATCAGTGAGGCCAGAATATTCTACGAGAATGTGCTTGGCCTTGTATGCGAGAAAGAAGAAGAGATCAGTTCCCAGAAGGTACGAACAGCTTTTTTTGAGTTGGGCGAAACCCACATAGAACTCCTCGAGCCCACCACAGAAGACAGTCCAATTGCAAAATTCTTGAGCAGTCGGGGCGAAGGCCTGCACCATGTTGCCTACTGCTGCGACAATGTGACGGAACAACTGACACAAGCAAAGGAGATGGGCTGCAGACTTATCCATGAAACACCTTTTACAGGCGCCGGAAACAAACAGGTTGCCTTTCTCCACCCAAAATCCAGCCATGGCCTGCTCACAGAATTCTGCAGCGAGGACAACAAATGACAAACCATCTTGACAAACTCCTGCAACTCCGAGCTGAAGCGCGACTCGGCGGCGGCCAGGACAGAATTGACAAACTCCACGCCAAGGGAAGGATGACCGCAAGAGAACGGATAGACCTGCTCCTTGATCCCGGCTCATTTGAAGAGTTTGATATGTTCAAAGCTCACCGCTGCCACGATTTCGGCATGGAAAAGAAAGTATTCCCGGGAGACGGTGTGGTCACAGGATACGGAACCGTGAACGGCAGACTTGTTTATGTATACGCCCAGGATCCCACGGTTCTTGGCGGTTCTCTCTCTGAAACATTTGCAGAAAAAATCTGTAAAATCATGGATCTTGCCGTTAAGAACGGTGCCCCGGTCATTGGGCTCAATGACTCTGGAGGAGCCCGAATCCAAGAGGGGATAGAAAGTCTGGCCGGATACTCCGACATTTTTCTTCGCAATGTCATGGCCTCGGGGGTTGTACCTCAAATATCAGCGATCTTCGGCCCCTGCGCAGGAGGAGCTGTCTATTCACCAGCCCTCACTGACTTTGTGGCCATGGTCAAAAATAACTCCTATATGTTCCTTACAGGACCCAAAGTAGTGAAATCTGTCACCCATGAGGATGTGTCTGTAGAAGAACTCGGTGGTGCTGACATGCACTCTTCCCGCAGCGGAGTTTCCGATTACGCAGCAACTTCCGGTATGGACTGCGTAGAGTATGTAAAAAAACTCCTCTCCTATCTGCCCCAGAACAATGTGGAAACCCCGCCCACCATACCGACGCAGGATCCTTCTGAACGGTGTGCAGAGGAACTCAATACCATCATCCCCGACAGTGCCAGTGTGGCTTATGACATGAAAGAGGTCATCCTGGCATCCATTGACAACCGTGACTTTTTTGAAATAAAGAAAGATTTTGCCCCCAACCTTATCATCGGATTTGCACGCTACAGTGGCAAGGTGGTTGGTATTGTGGCCAATCAGCCAGCACATCTCTCTGGTGTGCTGGACATTGATTCTTCGGTGAAAGGGGCTCGTTTTGTTCGATTCTGTGACTGTTTCAATATCCCGGTGGTCACCTTTGTAGATGTCCCGGGATTTCTTCCGGGAACAGCCCAGGAATATGGTGGTGCCATCCGAAACGGTGCCAAAATCCTCTATGCCTATGCAGAAGCCACTGTTCCGAAAATTACAGTGATCACCCGCAAGGCATATGGTGGTGCCTACTGCGTAATGTCATCGAAACACCTCCGGGGTGATATCAACTACGCCTGGCCCTGCGCAGAGATTGCGGTGATGGGTGCTAAAGGGGCTGTGGGAGTTCTCTATGGAAGAGAAGCGGCCAAAAGAGATGACCCGGAAGCTTTTCTTGCGGCAAAGGAGGTTGAATATCAGGACGCTGTGGCCAACCCTTACGTGGCAGCACGGCGCGGGTATGTCGATGACATCATCGAGCCAGCTCGTACCCGTTTTCGCATCATTAAGGCCCTTGGTATGCTGCAGAACAAAAGGGACACTAATCCAATGAAAAAACATGGTAACATTCCTCTTTAAAACAGACCCCCAAAATATGGGTGCACGTGGTAGCAATCCATCTGCACCAAAGATTCACACCATACAGAAACCGTAAATCCTGATATGAATTTTACAAATACTGGTCCTCACAACCTGAGCCAACCCGGTTTTGATGCCCTGCAGTTTTCCATCATGGGCATGGGGTTGGTCTTTGCGGGCCTGGTTATTATTGCCATCTATATAACGCTGCTGCCAAAACTACTCAAAATCGGCCGTAAAAAACCACGGCCTGCACCACCAAAGAAACCGACCGATCATGTCGAAGAGGAAATCCTGCTGGCCATCGCAACAGCCTTTCACCTCCACAACAATTTCCCTGAAGGAGACGAGCGCATCACCTGGAAGAGCCATGGTGACATGGAATCGCCCTGGCTTGTCTCAGGCCGCCTGCACAGCCTGCAGAGCAGAAAACTCTCCACCACCTGGAACCGCTAATGAAAGAATATAAGCTCAAGATAAATAACAACAACTATACGGTTGTTATCAAAGATGTCACTGACGACGCGGTACTTGCTGAGGTCAATGGCAAAAAACACATAGTTCACATTGACACCATTGAAAACCTCAGCACAGCTCCAGAGACGCAACCCAGCGTTCCTGTCTCTGCAGTTTCAGCACCAGCTGCTGCCCGCCCACAGCAAAACACGCCTCAGGCAACAACGCAGCCTGGCACCATCATCACTCCCATTCCTGGCCAGATCATCAGTATTACTGTAGCCGTCGGTGAACAGGTTCGCACTGGCCAGAAGCTCCTTGTCCTGGAGGCCATGAAACTGGAAAACAGCATTACGGCAACCATGGATGGTACAGTAAGCGAGATCCTTGTTGCTGAAGGTGACGTAGTTAACCAGAGTCAGCCTCTGATAGTAATGACATAGGAGATGCAGTGAATTTACTCACTTTTTACCATAATTCCGGCTTTGCCCATCTGGAGTGGATTAACCTGTTTATGATCGCGGTGGGGGTGATCTTTATCTATCTGGCTGTCACCAGAGATTACGAGCCACTTCTTCTTGTACCCATTGGATTTGGAGTTATTGTTGGCAATATCCCACCCATTGAAGGAATGCCACTGTCTGTTTACGCCGAAGGATCCGTCTTTTCATACATATACCTTGGTGTCATGAAGGGAATATACCCTCCACTGATCTTTCTCGGCATAGGAGCCATGACTGATTTTTCTACCATGCTCTCCAATCCGAAACTGATCCTCCTTGGTGCTGCAGCCCAAATCGGAGTCTTTCTCACCTTCATTGGCTCGCTCTACCTTGGATTCAGCCCCGAACAGGCAGGAGCAATCGGCATTATCGGCGGAGCCGATGGCCCGACAGCCATCTTTCTCTCCTCCATGCTGGCTCCTGAACTGCTCGGTCCCATTGCCATTGCAGCCTACTCGTATATGGCACTGGTGCCGGTTATTCAACCCCCTATTATGTATCTTTTCACCACCAAAAAAGAGCGCACTATCCATATGAAACCGCCACGCCAGGTTTCTAAAAAGGAGAAGATCATCTTCCCCATCGTGGCCTTTCTTATCTGCGCCCTCATCGCACCAGGCTCAATGACTCTGCTCGGAATGCTGTTCTTTGGGAATCTCCTCAAAGAGTCCATGGTCACAGAACGACTTGCCAATACAGCACGAAACTCACTTATTGATATTGTGACAATTCTGCTTGGGTTTTCCGTGGGGGCATCAACTCAAGCCCAAACCTTTCTCACCAGTCAATCCATTCTGATTTTTGCCCTGGGCGCCGCCTCTTTTGTAGTTGCCACCATGGGTGGGATCCTCTTTGCCAAGCTAATGAATCTCTTTTTAAAAGAAAAGATCAACCCCCTGCTGGGAGCAGCAGGCGTATCAGCGGTACCAGACTCCGCCCGGGTGGTCCACGCAGTAGGGCTGAAAGAAGATCCCTGTAATTTCCTGCTCATGCATGCCATGGCTCCCAATGTTGCAGGTGTGATCGGATCAGCCATTGCAGCCGGTGTACTCTGGTCTGCCCTTGGTACATTTTAACACTTCTGCCTCTGGTTATCATATGATTTGCCCACCACTGCACATTGGAGAATTCCAGATATACTGGTTGAACGGCGGCAGATTTCGCCTTGACGGTGGCACTATGTTCGGCGCAGTTCCCCGGATACTCTGGGAAAAACGCTGCCCACCAGCAACCGACAATACTCTCCCCTTTAGCAATGACGTACTCCTGATCAAAACAACACAACATGCGCTCATTGTCGACACCGGGCTTGGCAACAAACTCACAGAAAAACAACGTACCATCTTCCAGCTATATTCCCCATGGTCCATCGTTGAGGATCTTGCCAAAATCGGTCTTTCAAGAGAAGACATTGATTACGTTCTGCTCACCCACTGTGACTTTGATCATGCCGGTGGCATTGTCATGCACAATACTCAAGGAGAGGAGGAACTGAGCTTCCCCCGAGCCACTCATATTGTGCAGAAAAAAGAGTGGGAAGATGTGGAAAACCCTTGTCTCCGTGCCCAGTCCACCTACTGGCCTGAAAATTTTTCCTGTCTCAAAAAAACAGGACAGTTAACAGTAATTGACGGGAACCATGAAGTATTCCCAGGCATCAGACTACGCCTCACCGGAGGTCACACCCGGGGACATCAGGTTATCGAGATCTGTTCAGAAGGTGAGACAGCTATCCACCTTGGAGACCTCCTGCCAACGCACTGCCACTCCAATCCCCTCTGGATAATGGCCTATGACAATTTTCCTTTGAAAGTCATTGACCTGAAAGAGCAATATCTGAAGGAGTACCAGAAGAAAAACAGCTGGTTCACCTTCTATCACGATCCAACGGTGAAAGCATGTACCCTGAACCTCAGGGGATATCCAGATCACACCTGGCCTCTGGCCTCAAAATAAGATATTGACAAAAGGTGTATTAAAAATACCTTGAAAATAAAATACCGACTGCCCAGAATATTTGGAATTTAAAGTACTTTTAGGGTAAGATAAAAAAGCATTTTCCGCGGACTCTTATACTTTTATAAATACTGGTATCCTATGAACCTCTCATCCCTGCTCAAGGCGTTTTGTTTTCTTGGCTTCGCCTCCTTTCTTGTTACCCCAAGTCTGCACGCCAGACCCAACACCACCGTTAAAAGCACGTTATTCCGTGCAGAGAACATTGATAACGGAACAAAGAACAAACTGATACTCCCCTTTGCATTCTCAACGGAAAGTATGGGCCTCACCATGGGTGTGGGTGGGGGAACCAAAGGGCATGGCCAGGAACAACTCCTCCTTGGAGCAACAGCCTTCGGGAGTGTTGACGGGGTAGCGGCTCTCTTTCTTGGAATGTGGGACTTCCGCCCCTCTTTTTCCAAGCGTTTTTTCTTCGGTGCCCAGGGAATGATGGGTTACTATCCAAAAAACAGGGCTTACACCAGTGTCGGCTTTCAACAGAACACTATTCGGGCAGGAAGCAATGACTCTGACATGGACGACTATGTTGAGGACAGTGGTTATGACAACTGGTCCGACTTCAGAATCGAATATGTTATCCCCTGGGGTTCTGCCGCAACTGATGCCATGCAGCACTATCGTTTAAAAGGTGGCCTGCTGCAGTCTGCCCCTGTTGGAGGAAACACCTGGAATCCATTGCAGCATGGTGTCACAACGCTTCTTCTAAGACAGTACAACCGATACCGTTCTTTCGAGCTTGATAACGGGGACAAAGATGCAACGGTTCACCCTATCCAGGTTGCCATCTCATACAACAACACGAACTTTCCTCTGAATCCTGAAACGGGAAGTAGTCAGTATTTGGGAATCACCCACGATTTCGGCTGGCTTGAATCTCCGACCAAGTGGACTTTCATGGAATTTGAAACAAGTAAATATTTTTCTTTTGGCAAGTCAGCCTGGGCTAAACAGCGTATTATTGCCTTAAATTTATGGACAGGAGATACACCAAGCTGGAGTGAAAAAGATAACGCTGATGGTTCAGTTTCCGTTACCAATCGGCCCCCTTTTTATGAAGGAGCAACGCTTGGCGGGTTTTATCGAATGCGCGCCTACCCCATGCATCGGTTCAATGATCGCTCAGTGATTTATACCTCCGCAGAATACCGTTACACCCTGGACTGGAACCCACTTGGAAATGTCTCCTGGTTACGATTCCTGCGGAGTGACTGGTTGCAGCTCGTTGCCTTCGCTGAAGGAGGAAGGGTTGCTAACGACTACGGTTCAGACATCTTCCAGGACTGGAAGGTTGATGGCGGATTCGGAATCCGTGCCTTTCTTTCCGGTTCAGTTGTCCGCTTTGATGTGGGATTCTCAGATGAGACCACATCCGCATGGGTAATGTTCGGCCAACCCTTTTAGGGGCTAACCATGCGTGCGGTTATCCAACGAGTCAGCAGGGCATCGGTCACTGTGGATTCTGAAATCACAGGTGAGATAAACTCCGGCCTGCTGGTGTTTTTAGGCATTCACCGCAATGACGGCAAAAAAGATATAACGTGGCTGTCCGATAAAATTGTCAACCTGCGCATCTTTAAAGACCAGGATGGCAAGATGAATAGATCCCTCATTGATATGGAAAAATCCCTGCTGGTTGTCTCTCAGTTCACCCTCTACGGAGACTGCCGCAAAGGCCGCCGCCCCGGATTCTCTGCTGCAGCACCTCCCGATCATGCAAAAAATCTTTATCAGCAGTTCATTGATGCCATCAACCAAAAAGGTATCACCACAGCCAGCGGCCGCTTTCAAGCTCAGATGGATGTGGAACTTATCAATGATGGTCCTATAACCCTCCTGCTCGACTCCTCTAAACTCTTTTAACAACGAGATACTCATGACCTCTTACACTCCCGGTACTTCCTATTCCGGCTTTACCCTCAGAAAATTCCAGCATATAGACGAAATCCAGGCCGATGTTTACCTCTTTGAACATGATGTGCTCAGCTGCCCACTGCTTGCTATTAAGAATGGTGACTCCAACAAGACTTTCTCCGCATCATTTAACACCATCCCCACAGACTCAACTGGAGTCGCCCACATCCTGGAACACTCAGTGCTTATGGGGTCAGAAAAATATCCGGTCAAAGACGTCTTTGGTGAAATCAACAAAGGCGGCTTGATGACCTTTTTAAATGCCATGACCGGCTCAGATATCACCTACTATCCCTTCGCCACCAGAAATATGAAGGAATATTTCAATATCATGGATGTCTACATGGATGTTGTGCTGAACCCCTTGCTGGCAAAATCCACGTTTGAGCAGGAAGGCTGGCACTTCCATCAGGAGAGCGTTGAAGCCCCACTCCAGTATCAGGGGGTGGTCTACAACGAGATGAAAGGCGCCTTTTCTGATCCTATCCGTCTTATCTTTCATCATATATTTGGCGGTTTAATGCCGGGCTCCACCTATTCCCATGAATCCGGTGGTGATCCGAAAAACATTCCGGATCTCTCCTATGAAGCGTTTTGTGACTTCCACAGAACCCATTACCATCCGTCCAATGCTACCTTTTTCATTTATGGCGACGCTGACCTCGGAGAAGAGCTCCATTATCTCCAGGACAAATTCCTCTCCAGATTTTCGGAACCTGGAAGCCGCGCAGAAGTTACTATTGGAACCGATATTGACAAGCTCACATTCATTGAAGACTGCTACAGTGTTGACTCCACAGATACGGCCGAAAAAACTTTTCTTGCCGTGGCCAGCACTGTCTCAACCGTCCTCAACCGTGAGGAAAATGCTGCCTTCCAGATAATTGCCAACATCCTTTACAATTCGGATGCATCACCTCTGAAAAACACCATTATCACCAGTGGATTATGCAAGGATTTTGGTGGATTCTATCTCAGCACTTCAAGCTTTAAGACGATGATGGTCTCCTATCTTGTGGGCAGCGACCCGGAAAAAAGAGACAACTTCCTGAAGCTTTATCAGAAGACCCTGTCACAGATGGCCACAGATGGACTTGGACATGACCTTATTCTTTCAGAGCTCAACAAATATGAGTTTGGGGTACGCGAGGAGGGCTGTAAGGCCCAACGTGGACTCGACCTCATTGGTAAAGCCTTACCTGCCTTTAAATATGGGACAGACCCCTATGAATCACTGCAGATTGATAAAGTCCTCTCCACCATTCGTAAAAAAGCACTTGAAGAAGGATATTTTGAAGAGCTTATACAGACATATCTACTCGACAATCCCTCTTCAGTGATCGTCACCTTAACACCGGATCCAGAGAAACAGGCCCGAGACCAGGCGATGGAGGCGACCCGCCTGAAAGAGTATGAAGACAGCCTCGATCAGAAGAGCAGAGACAATCTCATAGCCAGAACAGTGGCTCTGATGACAGATCAACAGCATCCAAACAGTGTAGACATCCTTAAACTGCTCCCTCAGCTCAACCTTGACGACCTTGAACGACAGGTCAACTTTCACCAGGCACAGGCCACCACAATCAATGATCAGGAGTGTATAGTCAGTGAACTGAACACAGATCATATCTCCTACATTGAGATTGGTTTTGATATCTCAAGCCTTCCTTCCCGCTATCTTCCCTGGCTGGATCTCTTTGGTACCATTGTCACCGAAATCGGCACCAGTACCATGGACTACATGCACCTTGCCAGAGAGATCGCCACATGCACCGGAGGATTTTCCCATAACTTTCAGAGCCATTTAAAAAAAGGGGGAAAGGGCAGCTTCCGGCCCATTCTCTGGTTTCAGGTGAAGTGTCTTCCTGAATACCAGGAACGTACTCTGCAACTCCTCACTGCTATCTTTTCAGATCTTGCTTTGGAAGACCGGGTTCATATCCAGGAGATCGTGGCCAGGGAATTTGCATGGGCCGAGCACGCTGCCCAGAGTGAAGGCTACGGCCTTGCCACCTCACTGGCATTTGCTCAACTGAGTAAGGCAGGGGCCTGTAACGAAATGGTCTCTGGGGTCAGTGCATACAGAAGCACGAAAGATCTTGCCGCCAATTACAGTGCAATGGAGGAATCCTTTCTCTCAGGCCTGAAAGAGATGGCTGATATAATTTTCAACCGAAATAATCTGATTTTTTCAATCACTTCCAACGAATCTGAAGTTATCACCTTTCAGGAACTCAGCAGAGATCTGGTAGATCGTTTACCAAGCACCATTCTGCCGGTACAGGAGTTCCTCATTCCAGCATTACCAAGACATGAGGCACTGATAACATCGGCAGAAGTGGTTTATGCAGTGCAGAGTGGTACCCTCCTGCCCCACGGCAACAACTACAATGGACACTTTGAGGTATTGAAAACCTACCTCTCCCGGGACTATCTCTGGAATAGTGTCAGGCAGATGGGAGGGGCCTATGGCTGCTTTATCCAGTTCAGTCATATCAGCGGCAACTTTGCGGTAATCAGCTACCGGGATCCGCAGGTCAGAAAAACATATGAAAGCTACCAGGCCATGCCAAAGGTGATCGCAGACCTTGAGCTTCCCAGAGAAGTCCTGCAACAACTGATCATAGGAACGTATGGCAGCTTCAACCCACACCAAGCTGCTGCGGGAAAAGGTGCCACAGCCAGAAATGAGTACCTTAATGGTATCACTCCGGAATACAAACAGCAGAGAATAGAGGAAATCATATCCACCTCTGTCAAAGATATGCGTTCTTTTGCCCTGGCCTTTGAGACCATGCTCAACAACAGTCATCGAATGATCATCGGAAACAGAGCAAAAATTGAGGCAGACAGTGATCTTTTTGAGCAGATCAGCGAACTATAAACCGGGAATTCCCAGGTATACACCATGAACACAGAACGATTTGATAAAGCAGCATCTGAATGGGATAGTAAATCCAGACGGGTTCTTCTTGCCGGCAAAATCAGCAATGCCATTTTAAAACTCCCCCTCACAAAGGAGATGGATGCGTTGGAATATGGATGTGGCACCGGTCTTGTTGGTATTGCCATCTCCCAAGTCATCAAAAAACTCACAGCCATCGACAATTCGCGGGGAATGCTTGAGGTACTCGAAAAAAAAATATCCACTGAAGACCTGAAAAATATCCGCACACTCTGTTGTGATCTTCTTACTGAAAACTACACTGAAAAGCATCATCTAATCTTCTGTTCAATGACCCTGCACCATATAAAAGATGCCAAGGGCCTGTTACAGCGCTTTGCAGATATTCTCCTGCCCGGCGGCTATATCGCAATAGCAGATCTTGTCACTGAAGATGGTACATTTCATGACACAGACGCTGAAGGAATCCATCACGACGGATTTACTCCTGAAGAGCTGGCAGCAGTCCTGAGCTGTTGCGGCCTCGAGGATATCAGCCACAGAATTGTTCATACCATAACCAAGGGGGGGATCAATAAAAAATACCCTATATTCCTGCTCACTGCCCGAAAACCATCCTGATGTCTAAAAAAGTTCTCGTTCTCTACTATTCTCAGAGTGGCCAGCTGCAATCCGTTATGAAACAGATTGTGACCCCCCTCGCCGAATGTGATTCGGTACACTGTGATTTTCTTGAGATCACGCCCGAGACCCCCTACCCCTACCCCTGGTCCTTTTATGAGTTTTTCAACGTATTCCCGGAGGCTGTCTACCTTGATGGCTGTCCGGTAAAGCCCCTTGAAACTGAAGATGAGTATGATCTCATTATCCTAGGATACACATCCTGGTTCCTGTCGCCTTCCATCCCGGTCACCGGTTTTCTGCAAAGCGACCAGGCAAAAAATCTTTTCCGCGACACTCCTGTGATAACAGTGATCGCCTGCCGCGATATGTGGCTGATGGCTCAGGAGAAGATGAAAACTATGCTCAGTGATCTTGGTGCCAGGCTGCTGGACAACATTGTACTCACAGATCAGGGCAAGTCACTCTATACCTTTGTCACTACCCCACGCTGGATGCTCACTGGAAAAAAGGACAGTTTCTGGTTCTTTCCTCCCGCTGGAGTACACACTGAAGATATCGCCTCTGCTTTCCGTTTTGGAAAACGAATATGTAACGCATTGCAGCATGATGAAGAATGCGCTACACTTCCACTCCTCAGTAACATGAACGCGGTCAACGTCAATGGTAAGCTGATAGCAACAGAGCATATCGCCCACCGCAGTTTTCTGATCTGGTGCAAGCTGATTAAAAAAGCCGGCCCACAGGGTTCATCGGGGCGCAATGTGGTGATCACCATTTACACAGTCTTTCTCTTGACACTGGTTGTCACTGTTGTACCGTTGAATATGCTGCTCCGAAAACTCCTCGCCCCTTTTCGGAGAAAAGCGCTTGCCAGGGCTGTTCATTACTATGAACAGCCTTCCGGAAAATAATTAAAAAGAAGGAAAACTTCTCTGATTCTCCATGTCTCATAACGTCTACATCAATGATATCAGCGCATTTATGCCCAATGCACCGGTTCCAAATGACAAGATGGAATCCATCCTGCTTCCCGTTGCCACACGCCCATCCCGGGCCAGAAAACTGATCCTCCGAAGTAACCAGATCACTTCACGCCACTATGCCATTGATCCCGAAACTGGACTTGCCAGCCACAGCAATGCCAGGCTTACAGCAGAGGCCGTCCAGCAACTCACCACTCGTAACCGGGAAACCATAGAGCTCCTGGCCTGCGGTACAACACTGCCGGATCAACTCATGCCAAACCATGCCCTCATGGTCCAAGGCGAACTCGGCCTGCCGGCCTGCGAAGTAATCGCCACATCCGGAGTCTGTCTCTCTGGCGTCATGGCCCTCAAATATGTGTACATGGCTATCCTCTCAGGACTCAATACAAATGGAGTGGCAACAGGATCTGAAAATGTATCCTCTCTCATGCGCGGTTACCTTTTTGATGAAGAGATCGCAAGCCGAAGTGAAGCTCTCAAAAAGCACCCGGAGATAGGTTTTGAGAAAGATTTCCTGCGCTGGATGCTCAGTGATGGCGCAGGTGCTGTGTGGATGAGCAACACCCCCAACCCTCAAGATGACCAAATTTCTCTCCGCATCGACTGGATCAGACAGATATCCTATGCCGGCGAGCTTGAAACCTGCATGTATGCCGGAGCAGAAAAAGAAGAAGATGGTAGCCTCAGAGGCTGGCGGGATTACCTGCCGCAGCAATGGCTGGAAAAGTCCATATTCAGCATCAAACAGGATGTCAAACTACTCAATGACAAGATCATTGAATACACAGTAACCCGACCACTCAAGGATCTGCTGGCAAAAAGAATTCTGCAACCCGATGCGATTGACTGGTTTCTACCCCACTATTCATCAGGGTTTTTCCGTGACAAAGTGTACGCAGGAATGCAGCTTGCTGGCTGCGATATTCCTCAAAATAAATGGTTCAGTAACTTGGACAGCAAAGGTAACACCGGATCCGCATCCATCTATATTATTCTGGAAGAACTCTTTCATTCAAAAACCCTTAAAGAAGGTGAGCGCCTCCTCTGCTACATTCCGGAAAGCGGCCGGTTCTCCACAGCATTCATTCATCTCACGGTGGTGTAAAATGGAACAGGACATGGTGCCACAGGATAACATTTCCACCTACGCCGACAATAAAAAGGCTGTATACGCCACTGACCGTTCCGGTAATTACAACGTTATTGCGTCAAGTGGCTGGGAAATAGAAGAGGAGGCAACCCTTCAGGCAGTAAGGGAGATGGAACGGCTGGCCCGGGAAGCATATGTGCTCGCAGCAAGAGGAGAGTACTCCCCCCTGTTTTTTCATATGTATAATCGACGCATGGACATACAAGTGCTGGCTGAGGCCACCGGTCTGTTCAAGTGGCGTATAAAACGTCATTTCAAGCCTGTAGTTTTCGATAGGCTCTCCGAAAAGATTCTTGCGCGTTACAGTGATGCCCTCGGTATATCCCGGCAGAAACTCTGCAGCCTGCCACAGCAGAACAGGAACCTGTGAGTAACACCATGCAGGAGCAACAGGATTTTAAACACAGACATTTTGCACACTGTGAAAGCGGGGTCATGTCCCTTATGGTCTCCCATCATGGTCTGCCACTTTCCGAAGCCATGGTTTTCGGCCTCTCCGGTGCCCTGATGTTTGCCTACATTCCCTTTGTGAAACTTGGCGGGATGCCCCTTATTGCCTATCGCTCTCGTCCCAGAAGCATTATCAAAGGGCTCCAGAAGACCCTGGGTATCAAAATGAAAATGCATACTTTTTCTAACCCCTCCAAAGGAATGGCAACACTGGATGCTCTTCTCCAGCAGGGACATGTCGTGGGCGCCCAGAGTTCTGTCTTCTGGCTTCCCTACTTTCCTCCTGAGATGCGCTTTCACTTTAACGCCCATAACCTTATCATTGTCGGCAAGGAGGGTGACGACTATCTGATCAGTGACCCAGTTTTTGAAAGCAGCCAGCGCTGTGCCACAGAAGACCTGAAGAAGGCCCGCTTTGTTAAGGGGATGATGGCGCCAAAGGGTCTCATTTACTACCCCTTGGCTGTGCCAGATCATATCGATTACCAGCGTATACTCCCAGCGGTAATCAAAAGGAACGCCAAAGCAATGTTAAAAACCCCTGTCCCGATTGCTGGAATCCGCGGAATCCGTGCCCTTGCCAGATCCATCACCAGGCTTTCCGGAAAAGATCCGCGTCAGGCCAGACTCTTCCTCGGTCATATCGTCAGAATGCAGGAAGAGATAGGAACGGGTGGCGCCGGGTTTCGCTTTATCTATGCCTCGTTTCTCCAGGAAGCCGGACGCTTGCTGGATAATAACCGTGGCCTGGAGAGTGCTTCCAGAGAAATGACCATAGTGGGTGACCAGTGGCGGGAGTTTGCCCTGCTTGCCGTCACCACCATTCGCAAGAAAAGAAATGATAAGATGAACTTTTCAGCACTGACAGAAAAACTCCTTCATGTTGCAGCCGCTGAAGCTGAAGTGTATCAGAGAATTCTTAAGATACGCTTTACCTGCCTATGATTCGAATTAACAATCTCACTAAACGCTACGGAGACACAGCAGCACTAGACAGGTTCTGCCTGAAAATCGAACGCGGTATTATCTTTGGACTGCTCGGACCCAATGGCGCCGGCAAAACAACTCTGATCTCCATCTTGAATGGTCTCACCCGGTTCCAGGAAGGTGAAGTTGAGATCTTCAACCTGCCCCTGCGGCAGAACCTCAGGCAGATCCGAAAACGCTGTGCCTTTATCCCGCAATCCCTTGCCTTCTATGAAAACCTGACAGTTCATGAAAATCTCCGTTTCTTTGCCGGAATACAGTCTATCACCGGCCGGACTCTCCAGGACAGCCTGGATCGTGCCATCTCCGTAAACCATCTCCAGCCCCTGATCAACAGACAATCGGCCACCCTGTCAGGTGGAGAAAAGAGACGACTTAATATTGCAATCGGCCTCCTGAACAATCCGGACATTCTCTACTTCGACGAGCCGACCATTGGCATAGACCCCGAATCCCGCAATGATATTCTCAACACCATACGTACCTTTAAAGATGATAATAAAACAGTGATCTACACCTCCCACTATATGGAGGAAATTGAAAAAATCTGTGATGAAGTGGCCATTATCAACCATGGCAAAATTATCCGACAGGGAAAACTTAAGGAGATGCTGCAGCAGGAGGGAAGTAACTCAGCCATCATCGAACTGCACAAATGCGGTCCTACCCGGCTCGATCGGATCAGCAAGACCGTCACCGGTCTTCGGGTGCTGAATCCAGACACCCTACTACTCTCACCACAAAACAGTGGCGTCATGGCGAAACTCCTCACAATCCTGGAGCGGGAGGATATCAGTGTCAGACAGATTCGCTACCAGTCCTTGAGCCTGGAATCACTTTTCATCAATCTGACCGGTCAGGAGCAATCTGATGTTTAGGGCTATGCTCAAAAAAGAGTTCCTTCTTATCATGCGGGACAGGCATGCCCTCGCTGCCCTCTTTATCATGCCGTCGGTCTTTATTCTCATCATGTCCATGGCCCTGAAAGACACCTTCAGCAGCGACCGGGCCTTCATCAATTATGTTGTCATTGACCAAGATCGAACAGCCATCAGTATGGAACTTGCAACTCTGCTTAAAAAAAACAGGCTCCTCAAAGAGTACCAGCAGCATATTAGTTCCAAGAAACAACTGCAGCAAGCCTTAAATGATGATCTGACCTTTGCCGTGACCATTGCTGTCGGCTTCTCAAAAAGCCTTGGCAATGAAAACCCTGCCGTTCCCCTGACTCTTAACGTGGCCAGCGATGTACAGCAGAATGTACTGCGTCTCTTTGAGGGTGAGCTGACAGGAATACTCATGAAACTACGAATCAAAGCCCTGCTCCACAAACTCGAGCCAGCGCTTCCCGGTATCAGTGCCAAAACCGATGCCAGACTTCTGGATCAAAGCAGCCTGATACAGGTACGGTTTAACGACCTGCAAAATAGCCAGTTTCCCACTTCAACACAACAGAGTGTCCCATCCTGGATAGTCTTTGGCATGTTTTTCATCATCATCCCCATGTCCACAATTTTCATCAGTGAACGGCGACAGAACACCCTGATGCGCATGAATGGCATGAACATTTCCATTCCTGCACTTTTTACGGGTAAAATTGTTCCATATATGGTTATTAACCAAATCCAGGTCTTGCTCATGGTTGGGGTGGGTATCTTTATTGTCCCACTCCTTGGTGCGGCACCGCTTACACCTGGAAACTCTGTTACCGCACTTTTGTTGGTCTCCACCGGGCTCAGCCTTGCAGCCATAGGCACCTCAATGCTCATCGCTGTATCGGTAAACACTGTGGAACAGGCAACAACCATAGGGGGAATTCTCAACATCCTCTTTGGCGCCATTGGCGGGGTCATGGTTCCTAAATTTTTCATGCCACCAGCCATGCAGAGTTTCAGTATCGTGTCGCCTATGTCATGGGGCCTGGAAGGTTTTTTGGATATATTTCTGCGCGGCCTAGGACCACGTGCAGTTGTTACAGAATCATTCGCCCTTGCAGGGTTTGGACTACTTATGCTCCTTCTCGCATGGGGAATTTTTGCCAGAAGAACAGGAAAAGGATTATGAAAGGCTCACTGGATGATGCGCTGAAGCGACGTCTGAAACAAATGATTATCACAGAGTGTGATATTGACGACGTCAGCCCGGAATCCCTGGCTGACGATATGGTGATTTTCTCCGACGCCAGCCCTTTAGGACTGGACTCACTGGATGCTCTGCAAATTTCAATGGGTCTGCAACGGCAGTTTGGGACACGGCTTGTGGACAGCAAGGACTTTCGGCGCCACGTCACAACCATTGACGCATTAGCTGACTACATCCAGCCTGAATAGCGTACCTTCATCTGTTGAGGTGCAGTTTACTGTTACCCCTTTTTTTGCCCTTACTGACTGGTTTTGTCAAGGATTTTTTCGTGTGTACCTGGCGTCCGTGATGTGCGCCAAATCAAGACAACTTTATTGCAATGCCCCATTCGTACATACAGGTCGTAAGGAGGTGGCAAATAAGGTAGCAACCGTAGTAAAATCTCCAGTTAACACAAAAATCACAGCAACCAACGACAGGAAAGACACTCCTTCCGTCATGACAACTTCGTACTTGTTTCCTTAATAACACACTGGAATCCAGGTATCATATCCACAAGCAGGAATGTTTGAAAAAATCACTGGCCTCTCTTTGGGGCGTTCGCTCCCGGATTCAGCAGGTTCCTGTAACAATGGAAGGATACACGATCTCTTTGCCCTGTACAGAAAGACTATCATGAACACCTAGATTACCATAACTGAAGCCGCCACGACTTGTCATTCAACGTCTTTTTTGTCACTCTACATCAACGAAAGATCCTGACGTAACTGAACAACTCCTTCATCAGTCAAATATTCATTAAAGGGCATCATCCGATCAATAGCACCACCCGGCAATAATTCGACAATCCTGGTGGCAATAGTATCCACAAATTGATGATCATGAGAGGTAAACAGTATCACTTCCGGAAAGGCAATAAGGCCATTATTCAGGGCTGTAATTGATTCCAGATCAAGGTGATTGGTCGGCTCATCCAGAATCAGACAATTGGCATCAGCGAGCATCATCTTTGCCAGCAGGCAACGAACCTTCTCCCCGCCCGAAAGTACTCCGGTCTTTTTCAGTGCCTCTTCCCCAGAAAAGAGCATCTTCCCCAAAAATCCCCTGGCAAATGTTTCCCCCTCAGTGACAGGGGTGTAGTTTCCAAGCCATTCGACCAGGGTCACATCCTTATCAAAATATGAGCTGTTCTCTTTGGAAAAGTAGGAATGACTCATGGTAACACCCCAGCGAAATTTCCCTGTATCAGGTTCCATCTCTCCGGTAAGTATCTGGAAAAGCGCAGTCTTGGCTAGGCTGTTCCTTCCCACAAAAGCTATTTTATCACCCTTATTCACCGTGAGGTTCAGATCTGAGAACAGAGTAACGCCATCCAGACTTTTCCCAAGCCCCTCGATCTCCAGAATGATATCACCGCAGGGCCTGCCTGCCTTAAAATGGATAAACGGATATTTCCGCGATGAGGTGGGCATTTCTTCCAGGGTCAGCTTATCCAGCAGTTTCTTTCTTGATGTTGCCTGCCGGGCTTTTGAGGCATTGGAAGAGAATCGCTGGATAAAATCTTTGAGCTCTTTTGCCTTGGCAGTGGCTTTTTTATTCTCATTCTGTTTCTGCTGCAGCACCAGCTGACTGGCCTGATACCAGAAATCATAATTCCCGACATAAATAGAAATCTTGCCAAAATCGATATCTGCCATATGGGTGCAGACCTGATTGAGAAAATGTCTGTCATGGGAGACAATAATGACAGTGTTCTGAAATCTATCGAGGAAATTTTCCAGCCAGAGAATAGAGTCGATATCCAGATTATTCGTGGGCTCATCAAGCAGCAGGATATCCGGAGACCCAAAGAGAGCCTGAGCGAGAAGAACCCGCACCTTCTCTCCCCCCTCGAGCTCTTTCATTTTTTTCTCAATGAGTTGCTCATCAATCCCAAGACCACTGAGCAGAACTGCAGCTTCAGATTCAGCCTCATAACCGTCCAATTCGTCAACTTCAGCCTCAAGCTCACCACTGCGGACCCCGTCTGCTTCAGTAAATTCAGTTTTTGCATACAGAGCCTCACGCTCTGCAAGGAGTTCGTAGAGACGGCTATGTCCCATTATCACGGTATCCAAAACTCGTACCTCATCAAAGGCAAAATGATCCTGCCGAAGAACTGCAATACGCTCTCGGCTCCCCACAGAAATGGATCCACGATCAGGATCAAAGTCTCCGGCAAGAATTTTCAGAAAAGTGGTTTTGCCAGCTCCATTCGCCCCTATGAGGCCATAGCAGTTTCCAGGCGTAAATTTTATATTAACATCCTGAAAGATCACTCGTTTCCCATAGGAAAGAGCAACGTCAGTTGCAGTTATCATGGTAATGTATCCTCTGGCCATTGCGAAGTCGAAACGGCCTAGTATATGTTGTGT
>Ga0256840_1000515_pt1 | contig 39381 bp, 32 predicted proteins | sample 355202metaG_FD_185969 | JGI IMG/M metagenome (GOLD analysis project Ga0256840, IMG submission 185969) | Hydrothermal vent microbial communities from Mid Atlantic Ridge, Atlantic Ocean - 355-202 | ecosystem: Environmental > Aquatic > Marine > Hydrothermal vents | place: Atlantic Ocean: Mid...
ATGGTGTTTTAGTCTTTAGTCTATGGAGATTGTATCTGGAGGGAAATTTAACGACTTGTGCATTAAAAAAAAGATAGTGAAAGGGCGTATCTCAGCAATTATTCCAAAGACAACGGTACTTCTCTGGATGCATCAAACTGCCGTAAAAATCAATAACAATATCTATAAAGCTGGGACAATTATTTTATCAGATATAAGCTTTGCTAATGAGGGAGAAAGCCAAGAGGGTATTCATATTCTCTTGGCTTTTATTTCTAGAGATGCTTTCCAGTTTGTTCCCTGCGCTTTAACAATCGGCCTAGATCATTTTTCTTGAGATCATTATGATTGCGTTCTGCTAGACTATCCAGCATAAAGGTCTCTGCCTTGTCTAGCAGAGATTCAGTATCTTCTTTACTGTAAGACAGAATATTTTTAGCAATGAAGCCAATTGGTAAACCTTCCCGATAGATCATAATTAGTATCCGACGCCATTGGGCAGGCATATTGCACAAGATCTGATAGCAGGAAGAGCGTGCACCATACTCAGTCAGTTCCTTAGGGTCAACCGCTGTAGAATCGGGAAGCAGGTCTTTTATATGCTGTACTTCGGATGGATGATAAAATTCATGAATTTCTTCTTCCACCATGTCTTCGGCTTGATCCATAGCGTCTTTAGGTATCTCTGCTTCGATAGAAATATCTTCTTCGTGCAGTTTTGTTTGTTCAATTTCTTTTTGAATGATGTCATGTACTATTTTAATCAGTTCTTGATATAACAATGCTTCATTTTTGTCGAAATTGTCCCAGTTGATCTTTACTTGGATGATAGCTTCATCACGAATATCTTCCAATGTTGGGTAACTGTCCATTAAATCACCATTTGCCCATAAATAAGCCAATTCATGGGCGATATAGTCATCGATTTTTGGCAACAATACTATGAGTGCATCATCCGCAGATTTTTGTTCAGCTTCTGTAGGCAGAGTGGTGGCTACTTTAGCTTGCATGGTTTTTATGCGTTTATGTCGATCCTTTCGTCTCCATTGTTCCCTGCCACTGATTTTGGCTTGGTGCCGTGTAGCCTGGCGTGCTAATTCTTCAATAGCTTCAATGATCGCTGTGTTAATTTGTTCATTCACTTCTTTCGCAACTAAAATCTTTTTAGGTGGTAAATGCAGGCGGAAAACAACCTTATATTTATCATTTTTTAACTTCTCTACTGTTGTATGTAACTGAAGCTGGCTTGGATTAAAAGCTGCAATGTGCGCAGACAGATGCCGGTCAACCAGTTTCTCAATTTTTGTGCGGATTGCTTCGTGAGAATCTTTATTAATATTGTGAAAACTAATATCTGATTTCATTCTTAATTTCTCTCCGTTGAGTTAATTGATAGTGAGCAGTATGTAGAAACTATCTTGGGTGTATGTCAGAAAAGTGACATATGAGATAAACTGAAGAGAAAAATAGAGTCTGCATATTCCTAATTCATTTTGCAGGAGGGTTCAAGCTATGATTTTTGTCGATATAAAACCGCGCTCCAACATGATGGCGAAGATCAAAAAGAAAAAATATAATTATTGCAATGTTTTTTTTGGTGTCTAATGGATTTTGAAGGCTTGCAATTAAGAACGTTTTACTATATTTTAGTTGATTGTCCAAAAGGCTAGGGGTGCTGGAGAGACCAGCTGAGAAAAACCCTTTGAACCTGAATCCGGCTAAAACCGGCGTAGGAAAGCCACTATTTTCCTGCGCTTGTGCCCTTATAATTCTGGAGCTATAACATGAGCGCTGTCCGTAAAGATATATCTGCTGCTAAAACTAGCAGTGTAAAAATTGATTCATACCCCGCATCTGAAAAAATCTATGTAGAAGGCAGTCGGCCTGATATACAGGTTCCGATGCGCAAAATTACCTTATCGGATACGCCTGTACATTTCGGCAGTGAAACAAATGGTCCGCTTTATGTGTATGACACCTCTGGAATCTATACCGATCCTAATGTGCAAGTGGATTTACAGCAAGGTCTGGCTCCCATTCGTGATGTTTGGATTACTGAAAGAAATGACACAGAAGAATTAGCCGGGCCAAGTTCTGAATTTGGACAGGAACGTCTTGCCGACCCAGCAACTGCTGATATGCGTTTTGAGCATATTCGTAAACCGCGCAAAGCCAAAAAAGGCAAAAATGTCAGTCAAATGCATTATGCTCGACAAGGTATTATCACGCCTGAAATGGAATATATTGCTATTCGCGAAAATCAGAACATGGAAAAAATGCGCGAGCTTTATAAAGGTCAGCACCCAGGTCAGCGATTTGGTGCAGAAATTCCAGAAACTATTACCCCTGAATTTGTGCGTAGTGAAGTGGCTAGAGGCCGAGCTATTATTCCGGCGAATATTAACCACCCGGAAATTGAGCCAATGATTATTGGACGTAATTTTTTGGTTAAAATTAATGGCAATCTAGGCAATTCAGCAGTTACTTCATCTATTGAGGAAGAGGTTGAAAAAATGCTATGGGGGATTCGCTGGGGCGGCGATACCATTATGGATTTATCGACGGGTAAAAATATTCATGAAACGCGTGAATGGATACTGCGTAATTCGCCTGTCCCGATTGGTACAGTGCCTATTTATCAGGCATTAGAGAAAGTGGATGGAAAAGCTGAGGATCTAACCTGGGAAATATTTCGCGATACTTTGATTGAGCAGGCAGAGCAAGGGGTGGATTACTTTACAATTCATGCCGGTGTCCGCTTGCATCATGTGCCTATGACAGCGAAAAGGATGACAGGCATTGTCTCGCGAGGTGGTTCTATTATGGCGAAATGGTGTTTAGCCCATCATACAGAAAGCTTCTTATATACACATTTTGAAGAAATTTGTGAAATCATGAAAGCTTATGATGTCTCATTCTCATTGGGCGATGGTTTGCGTCCAGGTTCTATTTACGATGCCAATGATGAAGCACAGTTTGCAGAACTAGAAACTTTGGGTGAATTAACTAAAATTGCCTGGAAGCATGATGTACAAACGATGATAGAAGGGCCTGGGCATGTGCCTCTGCATATGATTGAAGTCAATATGACTAAGCAGCTGGAAGATTGTGATGAAGCGCCTTTTTATACTTTAGGGCCTTTGACTACAGATATTGCACCTGGCTACGACCATATTACCTCAGTGATTGGTGCCACAAATATTGGCTGGTATGGCTGTGCCATGCTTTGCTATGTCACGCAAAAAGAACATTTAGGCTTGCCCAATAAAGAAGATGTACGGGAAGGGATTGTGACTTACAAAATTGCAGCCCATGCCGCTGACTTGGCAAAAGGCCATCCGGGCGCGCAGGCGCGTGATAACGCCATGTCTAAAGCACGTTTTGAATTCCGCTGGGAAGATCAGTTTAATATCGCATTAGACCCGGAAAAAGCCCGTTCATTTCATGATGAGACCTTGCCTAAAGATTCGGCAAAAGTAGCGCATTTCTGTTCAATGTGCGGACCGCATTTTTGCTCAATGAAAATTTCTCAGGATGTTAGAGAGTACGCTAAAGAAAAAGGCATAAAAGAGGAGGAAGCGTTAAAGTTGGGGATGGATGAGAAATCTGAACAGTTTTTGAAAGAAGGTGCAGATATTTACCATAAAGTTTAAGGCATTAATACTGTGGAGCTGGTTTTTAAGAGGCTCCAGATATAGTTGCCTAAGTAGGGGAAGTTGTGTCATTATCAGAGGCAGGGCTTTCCCTATTTTTATTTATGGCAGATGATGAATGGAATAATTTCAGAAAATAAAGAACCAGAGAGAAAAAGTAGCTTTCTACTGATTGCTGGGGTTATTCTATTGACAGTTTTCCTGTCCGTAGGTGTTACTTTATGGATCGTCAATCAGTATATTTTTCCGAAAAATTTTGATCCGGTTATTCTTAATCAGAATGAGCAAAAAAAGCTCAATACAAAATTAGAACAGTTTAGCTGGCTTCGCGATATGAGCTCAGAGCACTCCAATGCAAGAAGAAGTAACAGGCTGGAACCTGAAAAATATTCAGAAAAAGGCACGAAAAGAGATATTAGTCTTAGCGAGCGAGAGCTTAATGCGCTGTTAGCAAAGAATACCGATTTGGCTAATAAATTAGCCATTGATTTGTCTGAAAATTTAGCCAGTGGAAAGCTCTTAGTCCCTTTGGATGACGATTTTCCAATATTAGGCGATAAAACGCTTAAAATTTCTGCCGGCATAGAGCTTTCCTTTGCTAAAGAAAGGCCTGTCATTAAACTGAGAGGCGTGAGCATTATGGGAATTCCTATTCCGAATGCCTGGCTGGGCGGAATGAAAAATGTTGATGTTGTAAATGAGTTTGGCCAGGACGAAGGTTTTTGGAAAGCATTTGCAGAGGGAGTAGAAAATATAAAAGTAGAAGAAAGCCGTTTAGTAGTTAAGTTAAAAGAATAAAGATAGCTTTAATCTTATTAAATACAGCAGAGGTGAAAAATGAGCACAAAAAATGATTTTTTAGAAAAAATTCAGGCAACCATTGATGCCCAGCAGGTAAAGTTGGAAAAATTAAAAGAAATAGCTTTGGATGAGTCGAACGAAGCTATTGATGATATTAAAGATGCCATTAGCAGTTTGGAGCCAAAATTAGAGCAGGCGAAAGAAAAGGCGGCAGAAATAGCGGATGCTGCTGATGATAAATGGGATGAATTAAAAGATTCTATAGAAGCTGGGTGGGATGAGGCGGGGAATCAGCTTGAAGAAGGCTGGGATAACCTGACGGATTCGATTAAAAATTTATTTTCTTGATTGTTTCTGGAATTTAATAAAAAAAGCCTCCTGCTTTCTCAAGCAGGAGGCTTTTTTTGTTTCGTATAAAGAAGGTCAGACTAAGCGGTCATGGCTTTTTTTCTTGAAAGTCCCAATAGTCCAAGGCCACTGCCCAATAGCCAGGCCGCAGCCGGTACAGGTACAGTTGTAATTGTTAATGTAGCGCTTTGGTAAAAGTAATCTTCAGTATAGGGGCCTCCGCCAACAATAGCAGGGAAGTTGCTTATTGTATCTAGGGCGGATAAACCAAAATTCAATGCGCCTGAGGTGCCTCCAAGCAAAGAAGCAACATCAACATTGAAGTAAGTGCCTTGAGTGCCTAATACAGGATTTGGGGTTGCAGATGCGCTTGGCGGATTTAAAGAGAAGGTTCCGCCAGAGATAATAAGATCAGCTTCAATAGAAGTGAAAGGAATAGGTGTGTTGTTGACGTCAATATCAGTACTAGTATAAGTATTACTGCCCACTGTAAGACTTGCGTATTCTACAGGCACGTCTACAAAGCCTGGAAATGTAGTGCTTTCATCATCAGAAAGGTTGATGGTTAAGAAAGCCGAGGCAATTGCTCCATCTAAACCTGAATAGTTTACAGTTCGATTAATTGAGCTTGTTTCAGACACTAATGATGTGGCTAAATCAGTAAATGCGAATGTAGAGGCATTTGCCAGGCCTGTTGCTCCTAGAGATAATGCTAATACAGTGGTTTTAGTTAGTAGTTTCATTGGAAAAATAGGGGGGTAAAGAGTTATTAAATAAATTTTATGTGATCAAGTTCACGTTTTAAAAATATCATAATTTAGTCGGGAAAGCAAACTTTTAATAGTTTGAATAAAAATATTGGGTAGGGGCATTTTGACCTGCGTCAGTTGAGCTTTTTAATCAATAAATCAATATTTATATTGATTTATTAGTTTGGTGTGTTTAGTTTTTTTGCATTGTGTTTTGGTTTTTTTTGTAGTATAAGTAAGTTAGTCGATTATAATATAATAAATAATCGACAAGCGCCTCTTTCCTATAGCGAGGCATTTATTAAGCGTGGTAAAAGTTTTTTAGTTCGCGTTTTAATATTACATGAGAGCAAGGATTAGGTAGGCTTAAATCATGGCTTAATTACAATAATAACAAGAGGGTTTTGAAAAATGGAAAAAGAAGAGAAAAAAAGCATTAGATCTTATGTGCTAATAGTTGTGGTATTGGGATTTTTTATGACAGGACTCATGGCAATACTAAAGAGTAGAGAAACAGAGCATTTAAGCTACAGTGATAATACTTCTGTAGAACAGGAAGCACTACTCTACGAGGGTGCAAAAAGATTCAATAATGTTTTTGAAGAATAGATCTGCTAAACAGGCACCTCTGTTGGCAATGCTAATAGAGGTGCTCAGAAGTGACAGTCAAAAAATCAAGGATAATTGCAAAGCCTCCAAGTTTTGAAGAAGTGGCAGGTTTAGCTATAAATTTGGTAGGTATCGATTAAAAAAGCTGTTCTGGCTTTTTTATAAGTTAGGCTGAGTTAAGTTGCAGAATATCAAAGTGATAAAGCTGTCTGCTTTGTCGTTAAAGCATTGAAAACGTGTTAATCCCGCATGATCAAACTGCAGGCTGAATAATTTATCTGTTGGCAGGTTGAGTAATAGATTAAATAAGATGCGGATGGCGCCTGCATGACTTATAACTAAAATGTGTTTGCCTGAATGAGTGTTTAATAAACGCTGCCAAGCCAGGTTAATGCGATTAATAAAAGCGCCTAGGTTTTCTGCGTTGGTTGGCGTGCAGTTTATCGGGTCTTGGTAAAACTGCATTAATTCGTCAGAATCAATTTGTTCAGCTGTTTTGCCTTCCCAGTCACCAAAAAAAATCTCTTGCCAGTCTGGGTCGATAGATAAAGGTGTGTTAGTTTGAGTGCTGTGCTGTTGAGCAAACTCAAGGCAGCGTAGCAGGGGGGAGCTAATAATGGCATCCCATTGACGATTGGCAGTTGCACTATACATTTGCTGCCAGCCTTGTTCTGTCAAAGGATCATCTGTGCTACCTCTGTAGTATGAACCGCCAGCCACTTCGCCATGCCGTAAAAAATCGACGGTAGTTTGCATATCAGCTATTTAACGCTATGCGAGCGGCAACGATGGCTTTTCTGACTGTGTCAGGGGCAGTGCCTCCAATATGTTTTCTGGCTGCAACTGAGCCTTCAAGTTTTAAAATATCAAATACATCAGCAGTGATTTCTGTAGAGAATTGCTGTAACTCTTCTAATGATATTTCCGATAAATCTCGTTTGCTATCGACGCCTAATCGTACAGCCAGTCCAACCACTTCATGGGCATCGCGAAATGCCATGCCTTTACGTACCAGATAATCGGCCAGATCGGTTGCAGTAGCAAATCCCTGTTTTGCAGCTTTGTACATATTGTCTTTTTTTGCCGTTAAATGCGGCACCATATCAGCAAAGGCGCGTAGTGAGTTGATTAGTGTATCTGCCGTATCAAACAAGGGTTCTTTATCTTCCTGGTTATCTTTGTTGTAGGCTAGAGGCTGGCCTTTCATCAGCATTAATAGGGACACCAAATGTCCCGTTACCCGGCCTGATTTTCCTCTGATTAATTCAGGTACGTCCGGATTTTTCTTTTGCGGCATGATGGATGAGCCCGTGCAGAAAGCATCGGGGATATCAATAAAATCAAATTGGGCGCTTGCCCAGATAACAAGCTCTTCAGAAAAGCGCGATAAATGCATCATAATAAGACTGCCGGCCGCGGTGAATTCAATGGCAAAATCTCTGTCACTGACAGAATCCAGAGAATTGTTAGATGGGCGGGAAAAGCCTAATAACTCAGCTGTCATCAGTCTATCAATGGGATAGCTGGTGCCTGCCAAAGCGGCCGCACCTAAGGGCATAATATTAATGCGTTTGCAGCAGTCATGCAGACGTTCTTTGTCACGGCAGAGCATTTCAAACCAGGCCATTAAATGATGGCCAAAAGTAACAGGCTGGGCGACTTGCAGATGTGTGAAGCCTGGCATAATTGTATCAGCTTCTTTTTCTGCCAAATCCAGAATTGCATGCTGCAGACGGCTGAGCTGGCTATTGATATTGTCAATTTCCTGGCGGAGATAAAGACGGATATCAGTCGCGACCTGATCGTTTCTAGAGCGGCCTGTATGCAGTTTTTTACCTGCAATACCAATTAATTCAGTTAATCTTGCCTCGATGTTCATATGAACATCTTCCTGCTGAATTGACCAGTTGAACTCACCTTGTTCAATTTCTTTAGCTATTGTGCCTAGTCCGCTGATAATCTCTTCACGTTCAGTTTCAGTCAGAATGCCAATTTTGCATAGCATCTTGGCATGAGCAAGCGAACCTTCAATATCCTGCATTGCCATGCGCTGGTCAAAATCAACTGAAGCGGTGAAAATTTCAACAAAAGCATCGGTTGCCTGAGCAAAACGTGCGCTGGATAGTTTGTCTGTATTAACGGTAGCCATAAGTAATCTATTAAAAAAATGAGCTAAATTTGTAGCTAAAAAAACCGTAATGACTCAGTGTATTGCCATTTTCATCAGTGGGAGCAATCTTGGGTATTGTAGGATGAAAACCCTAGGGCAAGATTCCTCGCTCCGTTCGAAATGACAAATTATTCAGAGTCGTTACAAACGCCAATTATACCGTTAAATGCAAAGAAAGAGAGTTATCTATTTAAAAGTTGCAAGTAAATTAATTTCGGATCTTATGACGATCAGATTACAATAGGATGTTTATTTGAAAGATGTTTAGGATTCGTTTTGGCAAAAAAAATAATTCGTATCGCAACACGGCAGAGTCCGTTGGCATTGTGGCAAGCTGAACATGTTGCAGAAAGGCTGGAAAAGGAATTTCCAGAAGTGGCGACTGAACTGGTTAAAATGGTGACTAAGGGGGATAAAATTCTTGATGCACCTTTAGCCAAAATAGGCGGAAAAGGGCTTTTTGTTAAAGAGTTAGAGCAGGGTATGCTTGATGGAATAGCTGATATTGCAGTACATTCAATGAAAGATGTACCTGTTGAATTTCCTGATGGGCTTCATTTGGCCGCTATTTTAAAAAGAGAAGACCCGACAGATGCTTTTGTTTCAAATGGCTACAAATCGTTAGATGATTTGCCTTGCCATGCAAAAATTGGAACTTCAAGTTTGCGCAGGCAGTGTCAGATCAAGGCACTGTTTCCCGATGCCGAAATGCTGTCTTTAAGAGGCAATGTCAATACTCGGTTAGCGAAGTTAGATGCGGGAGAATATGATGCTATTATTTTGGCCTCGGCAGGTTTGAAGCGCCTGGGAATGGGGGGGCGAATTACTGAGTGTTTGGATACCTCAATTAGCTTGCCAGCCATAGGGCAGGGGGCAATCGGTATTGAAAGTAGAATGGATGATCAAGAGATTAATGATTATCTAACAGTTTTGCATGATCAGCTGACAGCGGTAAGAGTGATGGCAGAGCGTGCAATGAATGAACGTTTAAATGGAGGCTGTCAGGTGCCTATTGCCGGTTTTGCCGAAATTCAGGGGGATAGGCTGGTTATGCGCGGTTTGGTTGGTTCTCCTGATGGTGCTGTACTATATAGAGCAGAAAGGCAGGGGACTTTTGCTCAGGCTAAAGAAATCGGCGTAGCAATTGCTGATGATTTATTGGCTCAGGGCGCTGACAAAATTCTGCAGGCGCTGTATTAATATTTTAGTGACGCGACCTGCGCACCAGGCTGATGAGCTGTGTGCTTTAATAGAGCTAAATGGCTGGAATGCCATTCGTTTTCCTACACTGGAAATTGCGGCTATTAATAATGAAAAAATTAACCGGCAGCTTGAAACGCTTGGTCAGTGGGATTGGCTTATTTTCATCAGTGCAAACGCAGTAAATTTTGCGCTGAGTGCGAATAATGGCAGAATAGACTGCTTTAAAAAAAGTTCTATAGCTGCGGTTGGCAAGGCTACGGAAAAAGCACTGCAGGCCGCTGGGCTAACAGTAGACTTGCTTCCTGACAATCAATTTAATACGGAAGGTTTGCTGGCAACAGATGAAATGAATCAGGTCAAAGGAAAAGGCTGTATGATTATCCGAGGGCTGGGCGGGAGAGAGATGCTGGCTAATAAATTATATGAACGTGGTGCCGAGGTTGAATACATGGAAGTGTACAGCAGAGAAATGCCCATGGCGGATAGTGTTATTATGACAGCCCACCTTAAACAGGGAACGCTTCATGCACTCACTATAACCAGTGGTGAAGCATTGAAAAATTTAATGATGATGGTGGAATCTGGGCTGCGAGATAAATTACTGGCCGTGCCTTTAATCGTTATAAGCAATAGATTAAAAGAGCTGGCAGAAAAAAGTGGTTTTAAAACGATTGCGATTACTGAAGGCACTGGTGATGCAGCAATTATCAAGACAGTCGGAATGATAAGCCAGAGAGCTCAACAACAAACTAATGGGGGATAAAGTGGCTGAAGAATTAAAAGAACAGCAGGAAGGTGGAGTGCAGGCGGAAGCTCGGCCCGTGGGAACAACTCAAACAAAATCTCGTGGTGGGATGATTTTTGGCATTATCAATTTATTTCTTATCTTTCTGTTGATGGGAGGAGGATTCTACCTATTAAGTGAAATAAAAGATAAGCAGCAAGCTCAGGAAGGCGATATTGACAAGGTTGACGAGAAAGGTATTGAGGTAAGTAAGGAAATAAATACTTTTCAAGTGCAGTTAAGCACTATGCAGTCTCAGATTGCGACCTTTAATGAAGAAATAGCAGGAAAAGATAATCATTTTACTAAAACGTTAGCTGATTTTTCTCAGTTGCATTCAGAAAAGTTAACGGCTGTCCATAAAGATTTGGTAGCAGAAATAACCCAGTTAAAACGGCAGCTGGGAAAAACCCGTGGTGACTGGCTAGTGGCAGATGCAGAGTATTTGTTAAGTGTTGCCAATCAGCGACTGCATTTAATGGGCGATATTAATACCACACGAATGGCGCTGGAAGCCGCTGATCAAAGATTAAGAGAAAGTGGCGATACAGCGGCTTTTAAAGTTCGTGAGCAGATAGCTAAAGAAATTGCGGGGCTTCGTACAGTAAATTTACCAGATATTGTAGGAATATATTCATCTATTCAAATATTAAAGGATAAAGTAAACGGGCTTGCAACACTTTTGCCATATGCTGGAAAGCCTCTGACAGAGTCAAAACAAGTACATGATCATGAGCAGGCACAAGAAGCTGACCATGGTGTTTTGAATTCAGCTTTACAGCTGTTGGAGGGCTATGTCACCGTTAGGCACTCAGATCAGCCAGTGACAGAAATTATCACGGAAGAGGAGGTTGAATTTATCAGACAGCAACTTAATGTAAAGCTGGAAATGGTTAAAATTTCACTGGTACAGCAAAATGATGCGCTATATCAGGCAAATATTGCAGATGTAAAACAGTGGGTAAATGCTAATTTTACTAAGAACCAGCGTTCTAAAAGTTTTTTATCTGAGTTAAAAGCGCTAAAAGCGGTACAGCTTCGTACTCAATTCCCTGATATCAGTAAATCATTGAAGATGTTAAAGGATATAACAAAGCTGCGGATAGAAACAGATAAGAGGTTTCAGGAAGGAAAAGATAGGTCAGCCACCGATGAAGTTCAAATAAAACCGGAGATCAAACCTTCAGTTGCTGAAGAACAAATTATCCCTGCGGTTGAAGTTGATAAAACCGAGCCGGCTGCACCCTAAGCGAGAGACAGGATTATGAAAAATTTTATTTATTTTCTAGGGGCCCTTTGTATTGCACTGGCTGCCGCTTTTTTCATTCAAAGCTGGTTGACTAGATTTGAAGATCCTGGCTATGTGCTGATTGGGCTAGGACATTGGTCTTTAGAAACGTCAGTAGTGGTTTTTGCAATCGCTCAGATTATTGGCTTCTTTATGCTGTACATGTTTTTTAGACTGTTAGGCGCTTTGTTTCGTTTGCCGAGTAAAATAAAGCATAAAGGCAAGAACATTAAGTTTAATCGATCACAGGAAGCATTGATTGCAGGCTTGATTGATTCAGCGGAAGGCAATTGGGAAAAAGCAGAAAAAGTATTGATTAAGCATGCATCGAATAGCGGTGCGCCTCTATTGCATTATTTAACCGCCGCCAAAGCCGCTCAATCAAGAGGGGCGATAGAAAAACGGGATGAATATCTTAGAAAAGCGACTGAGCAGTCCGGTGAAACTGATATAGCCGTTGGGTTGACTCAGGCTGAACTGCATTTATCGGCAAACCAGTTTGATCAGGCCCTGGAAACATTGATTAAACTGCATTCTATTGACTCTGGGCATGCCAGTATTTTAAAACTGCTGCATCAGACCTATCAGCGCGTAGGTGACTGGGAAGGGCTGCGGAAATTGATTCCTTCGCTGCATCAGAATAAAGTATTAATGGAAGCAGAAGTAAAGCTTCTTGAAAGCGAAACCTTCAGCAGCTTATTAAAGCAGGCTGCTGAGCGGGGGAATGCTGAAGATATTCAGCAATTATGGAAAACGGTTCCTGAGCATGTACAGTCCTTACAAGGTATTTCGACCATTTATTATGCTGCTATGATTGAAGTAGGTGCCGGTGAAAGGGTCGAGGATGAAATTGCCAAGTCTATTGTAAAGCAGTGGGATGAAACCTTGCTGGTTTTGTATGCCAGCATACGTTCAAAAGACTACCCTAAACAGCTTCAGACGGCAGAGCAGTGGCTGGCTGTTCATTCTAGCAGCGCAATACTGTTAAGAGTCTTGGGAAATATCAGTATAAAATGCAAGCAAATGGAAAAAGCAGAACAGTATTTAACTAAAAGTGTGGGGATAGAACCTACGGTTGCCACTTATCAGCTGTTAGGAGATGTATTGACTGAAAAAGGCGACAAGGATAAGGCGGGCGATAGCTATAAAAAAGGCCTGGAGCTGGCTTCAAGCGAAGTTGTTAACCGTGTTGAAGGTATTGTCGGTTAATATTATATCTAGGAGCGTGTAGGAAATAACTATACAGCGGGCTTATTTTTTTGTCCGTTTGCAGCTGTCCCGACAGTAGTGGTGTGGGTTGTTAGCGTTCGTTCGCAATTATTCCTGCTCACACTGTTTTGCCAATACATTTTCAAATGTCAGTTGCTCTCGAACCCCCTTAAATGTTCTTTAGTGAAAAATAAAGCCTCTAAAGATTTTGAATGATTATTTAATATGATAGAAAGAAGTAATAGAGGCGGCGTTGTCAGGCCTCATCGTTCTAAGTTAATCGCCATTATACGTCTGCTCGATGTTTTTATTATCTGGCTTACATTGTATTTAGTCTTAGAAAATTACGGACTTAATTTTGAATATCATCAGCTTTTATGGCTTTTGATCGCAGTGACGTGTTTTGAGTTTTTTGCTGAATTCAATCTTTTATATAACGTGCCAAGGGGTACAAACCTATATAGAGAAATATTAAGAACAGGCATTGCCTGGTTTGGTGTTTTATTGGTTTTTCTTTGTGTTATACAGATCAAGCCAAGTTTAGTTGATGGTCCAAGTGAGGCAGTATTTTGGTCTTGGCTGGTCTTGGCCCCCTTGGTATTGGTAGGGTGGCATCTTGCTATGCGGCTGTTTATCAATTATATGAGAGGTGCTGGAGAAAATACGCGGAAAGTTGCCATTATCGGAGCGACAAATTTAGGCTTCGAGCTGGAAAGTATTTTTAAAAGGGAGGCCTGGCTAGGGTATGCTTTTGCTGGATATTATGATGACCGTACAATAAAAGAAGATGGAAGGCTTCAATGGACTGAACAAAATTTGTCGGGCAATACGAATGAACTTATTCAAATGGTAAATGAGCAGAAGGTGGATGCAATTTATATTACTTTGCCGTTAAAGGCTGAAGAGCGGATTAAGCAGATTATAGGAGCGTTAGCTGATACAACAGCGGCTGTCTATTATGTGCCTGATTTGTTTGGTTTTGATTTATTAAGGGCAAAAATGGAGAATTTGAGGGGAATACCGATCATCAGTATTCATGATACTCCGTTTTATGGAATTGATGGTATTTCAAAGCGAATGTTTGACGTTATTGTATCAGCTCTCATATTGATAATAATTGGCATTCCATTGTTAATAATAGCTTTAGGCGTAAAAATCACTTCGCCGGGTCCTGTCATGTTTAAACAGCGACGCTATGGCTTTAAGGGTGAAGAAATCACAGTTTGGAAATTTAGATCAATGACTGTATCCGAGGATGGAGATAGTGTTAAGCAGGCCACAAAAAATGATGCACGGATAACTGATTTTGGTGCGTTTCTTCGCCGAACATCGCTTGATGAATTGCCGCAATTCATTAATGTTCTACAGGGCAGAATGTCAATTATAGGGCCTAGACCACATGCCGTTGCCCATAATGAGTTTTATCGAGGCCAGATAAAAGGTTATATGCTGCGGCATAAAGTTAAGCCTGGTATTACGGGACTTGCCCAAATTAGCGGTTACAGAGGGGAAACAGAAACTCTCGATAAAATGGATGGCCGTATTCAATATGACTTGGAATATATTCGCAACTGGTCTTTAATGCTGGATTGCAAGATTTTTTTAAAGACTATTTTCAAAGGGTTTTTCAGTGATCAGGCTTATTAAATAAGATAGTTATATTTAGTAAGTGCAGAGGTAATATAAATATTTATTTATGAAAAGAAACAGGCTGCAGGCTGTTTATTGTATGGAATCATTTGCCGAACTATAAAATTTGATAAGAGAATATAATTGAATTTAACCAGTGTTCTGCTTAACGCAACACACACATACTTATAAGCTTTTTGCTTATTGTTCTAGAACTTTAGGCATTTCCAGCATCTAAAATAATTGATATTATCTGCTATAATTGCAGGATTAAGAAATGATCCAGTGGTTAAAATAGAGATGTATATTGAAAAACGATTCAACCTCCGAGGTTTTTTGCATCATGGCCGGAATATTGCGCTTTGCGCAGTTACGATTCTTATTCTTGGGTATTGGAATATAGCCAATGCAGATTATAAGATAGGTGCCGGGGACGTACTGAATATTTCTGTTTATGGCGATGATAATCTGAAAAGTGAAATTCGGGTCTCTGCACAAGGGCGCATTACATTTCCATTGATTGGTGCAATTGCAGTTGCTGATAAATCCACATTCCAAGTGGAAAGAATGATCTCAAAGCTGTTGGCTGAAGGTCGTTATATAAATAATGCTCAAGTCACTGTAAATATTCGGGACTATAACAGTCAGCGGGTTTCTGTACTGGGTCATATAAACAAACCTGCACGGTATCCTTTAAAGTCAAAAACCAGTTTGCTTGAAGTTATTGCCATGGCTGGGGGCATTAAAGATTCAGGAGATGATAGAGTTATTGTTACTCGTAATGTTAACGGAAAAACAGAGAAGCTGCTGGTGGATTTGTATGTCCTGCTTTCAAGTTCAGCTGAGAATCAGTCTTTTGAGATTCAGCCTGGTGATATCATATATATTCCCAAAAGGCCTTTGTTCTATATTTATGGCGAGGTGCAGCATCCGGGAGGATACCCTGTCGAGCGTGGGCTGACGGTTGTTAAGGCGTTATCTCTTGGTGGAGGACTGACTCCGCGAGGCACTCAAAGAGGAATCATTATTAAACGAAAAAATAAAAAAGGTATAGTGCAGGAGGTTGATGTAGAGCTGACCGATTCTGTATTAAAAGATGACGTGGTATTCATTGATGAACGGCTGTTTTAAGATTAGGCCAAGTACTAACGAAAAATGCTGTACTTAAAAACCATAATGAATAGGCTTAACATAATATGAATTTTCAGCAATTAATTATTATTCTTTGGGCGCGCAAAGTAACTGCACTGTCAGTTCTAGCCATTACAGTGCTGACGACATTGGCGCTAAGTCTTACTATGCCAAAGCAATATGTTTCAACCACGACATTGGTGATTGATCAGCGGCAGGCAAATCCGGTAACAGGGTTAACTTTGCCTGCACAGCTGGTGGCTGGCTATATGGCAACACAAATCGATGTGATTGCCAGTCATAATGTGGCAAGAAAGGTGGTGGATAAACTTAAGTTGACGGCTGATAAAAAATGGCAGAAAAAATTTTCCTCCAGCAATAGTAAGGGGGAAATAGATGAGTGGATTGCTGATTCTATATTAAAAAAACTTGAAGTTGAGCCTTCTCAAAAAAGTAGTTTGATACAGATTGGCTATACAGCCAGCGATAGTGAATTTGCTGCCACTGTAGCCAATACATTTGCTGAAGCTTATATCCAGACTAGCATTGAATTAAGAGCACAGCCAGCCAAGCAGAGTTCGGCATGGTTTAGCAGTCAAAAAGAAGTTTTGCGGCAGCGGCTAGAGCATGCACAGAGAGTATTGTCTGACTATCAGCAAGAATTTGGAATTGTTTCAGCAGACGAAAAACTAGATCTGGAAAGTTCGAAGCTGGTTGATTTATCTAGGCAATTAGTTGAAAGTCAAGCTAAAACAAATGAATTGCAGTCAAGACTGGATCAGTTGGCGATGATTAGAAAACGTGGAGGGTCTTATCAGTCATTGAATGAGGTGCTTAGCAATTCCTTGATTCAATCTTTAAAATCTGATTTGTCACGGGCAGAATCTAAGTTTGCTGAATTGGCAAATCGTATTGGTCAAAACCATCCCCAATATAAACAGGTTCAGGCTGAAGTTTCCAGTCTTCGGAGAAAACTGTCTAGGGAAGTAAAAAGGGTTGTAGATAGCATACCGCTGAGTGCAAACTCATCTAAGCAAAGAGATGAAATATTGACCGCCGCATTGGCAAAACAGAAAGCTAAAGTGCTTGAATTAAAGAAAAGGCATGATGATATTGCAGTGTTTAGATACGAGGTGGAAAATGCTCAGCGTGCTTTTGATAGCGTCATGCAAAAATCTATTCAGACACTTATGAAAAGCGAGATCAGTCAGACTGATGTTGCGATTTTAAACCCGGCGATTCCCGCGCATAAGCATTCAAAGCCCAGAATATTGCTAAATCTTATTTTGGCTGTTTTTCTGGGGGGGATTTTAGGCGCTGGGGCAGCTCTGATTGTTGAGCTATTAGATCGACGGGTGCGATCTTCATATGATGTTAATAATTCGCTTTCACTTCCTGTTTTTGCTGTTATTTCAGCTGAAACAGATAGTAGTTAATTGTTTTTTCTCTAACTAAGAGTACAGGTCTGCGTAATAGAAATGATAAAGGAAAAATAGTGAGTAATGTTGAAGTTACCAAAAAGTATGTTGAAAGAGAGGTAACCTTTATAACACGTTATAAAGGCAACATAGTAAATGTTGAACCGGTCAGCAAACACGTTGACGCAGATGAAATTGTTTCTATTGCTTCTGATGCCAGATCATCAATGGGAGCTTTATTGCTTGATGCTGGGAAAATTACAGTTCAGGAGGCTGAGGCAATAATTGATCTGCAGAAGGAGGAGGGGCTTCGGTTTGGCGATGCGGCCAAGCAATTTGGTCTGATAAGCGAGGCTGACATACAAAAAGCATTGTCCCAGCAGTTTGACTTTCCTTATATAGCTCCTTCAGATGATGTGTTCAGTCAGGATATTATTGCCGCCTATCAGCCATACTGCAAACAGGTTGAGGCTTTGCGAGCCGTTCGCAGTCAGCTGATGCTCCGCTGGTTTAACGATGACCGGAAATTGCTGTCTATTGTCAGCCCTGATCGAAATGAAGGCAGAAGCTATATTAGTGCCAATCTTGCGGTAGTGTTTTCCCAGTTAGGCAAGAAAACATTGCTGATTGATGCAAATCTTCGTGACCCTAAGCAGCATGAATTATTCAAACTGGAACAAAAGAAGGGATTATCTGATTTGCTGGCAAGCCGAGCCGATCAGTCTGTTGTCTATAAATTGCCTCAATTCCATAATTTATCGATTTTGCCAGCAGGAACTGTTCCGCCAAATCCGGCAGAAATGATCAGCCGAGGATTAAATATTATTTTGCAAAGATTCAGTCAAGAGTATGAGGTTATTTTAATCGATACGCCGGCTATCCAACATGGTACTGAAGCTCAAATTATTGCAGCTCACTGTGGCGGCTGTTTAATTGTTTCTCGGCAAGACCATACCCGTATGAAAGATTTGGAAATAATGAAGTCGGATTTGGAGCAGGCAAATATCCAATGTCTTGGTATGGTCATCAATGATTATTAATCTACTGTCTTTGAAAATGGGGTTTTCTATGCGTAAGAGTTTGACTAGAGTTGTTTTGACATGGGCCTGTCTATGCGTACAGATGATAAGTATAGACAATGTGCATGCAACGGCATCTCCAGATGATTTGATTAAACCGTATGTCGCGGCTAATCTGCTATACGATAATAATGTACTTAGGCTGCCGAAAGGTAAGCCTTTTCCTGAAGGAAAAAGTAGCAAAGGCGATTTTGTTAAAACTGTAAATGCTGGCGTTGAAATGGACTGGAGGCCCAGTCGCCAGCAAGTGATCATCAAGGCAGATGTAAACCATAGCTGGTTTCAGAACTTTGACAGCCTAGACTATTTAGGCTGGAATGTTTTAGCTGAATGGAACTGGAAAATTGGCAGTGATCTGGAAGGTACTTTTGGGTACAGCAATACCCAAAGACTGAATGAGTATGATCAGATAAATGAATTGACGTCCAACGAATCTAATTTCTCAGTTTATAGGGCAAATATCGCCTATCTGTTTCATCCTCAGGGGCGAATAGCAATCAATTATTTTCGCACAGAAGATGAATTTGAGGAGGGAAGTCGAAAGAGCAGTAATTTGACAGAAGACAATGCAGAGTTAAACCTGGAATATTTGAGTCCAACAGGGAGCAGTCTTGGTGTACGTATTTTAGCTACTGTAGGAGACTATCCAAACCGGCAGTATTCAGGGCGGGTGGATGAGCTTGATAATGGTTTTTTACGAATGGAATATGGAATGACTTATCGTTGGGTGTGGAGTGAAAAAACCCGCATCTATGGGCGAGTCGGCTATGCTCAGCAGGATTTTGACCATCAGTCATTTAAGAATTTCGGGGATGTAACCGCGCAATTGAATATAGATTGGGCAGTCACAGAACAAACGGGTATACTTTTCTCAGCCTGGCGTGAAATAAGACAGGTAGATGATAAAAATGAAAGTTTCAGTTTAAGTCAAGGAGTGAAAATAACGCCTTCGTGGCAAGTAACCCCTAAATTTAAAATGTACTCAGACCTCTCTTTTGAGCAAAAAGACTATGAGGTGAGCAGCAATAAAGGTAATCAGCGAAAAGATAATTTATGGAGCATTGGATATAACCTGGCTTATGAGCCTTTTCATAATATAATTTTCGATCTTATGCTAGGGTATGAAAATAAAGGCTCAAATGAAAGGTTTAAGTCTTATGAGAGTCTATCTACAGGACTGAATATGCAGGTTGTTTTTTAAACAGATTCATGCAATAAATTTGGATAATGCTACTAAAAATTTTTAGCGAAAGGAAACAGTCACGGCTAATATCTGCTTTGCAGTTTTTGATACCGGCGATCATCGCAATTCTCTTGGGAGTCATTATCGCTCAAGGCAATATAATATTGCTGATAGTCTTTTTTGGAGCTATCTTCGCGGTATTGCTATTCAGGTCCCCCCTAATGATGCTGTGGAGCGTTGTAATTGGCGGTCTGGTCTTTTCTGGTTTAGCAGAACTGTATCTTCCTCAATTGCGGTATATTAGATGGGCGGTTGTTCTTGGTGCGCAAGCACTGTTAGCTATAGCAGTATTTAGAAGGCTAACCGGTTCCGGGCAGCCTATTTATAATAAAGGGGCTCAGATTAGTCCATTAGTATGGATGGGAGCCTTTGCTCTTGTTGCTCTGTTTTCAGGATTGTTCAATTATGGATTGAGTTTTGAAACAGTAATAGGGCTAAAAGGCTATTTTCAGGTTTGGGGGATTGCCTGTGCTATGGCCTGGCTTGGGCTAAACAGAGAGCAGGCAGACAGGTTTATGGGCGGATTGTTCTGGCTTGCCGTGCTGCAAATTCCTTTTGCTATTCATCAATTCCTATTTTTGGTACCTTTACGGTTAACCCAGGAAGCGGCCAATAAAGGCATTGTAGCGCTGGACATAGTGGTGGGTACTTTTGTTGGAAACATGGAAGGTGGCGGAGCCAATATTGTATTAGCAAGTTTGCAGGTCATTGTTATCGGCATCTTGGTTGGGTTTTGGCGCATGGGCAAAATATCTGGCATTAAAATATTGACACTGAGTTTTATCTTTCTTGTGCCAATTGCACTTAATGAAGCTAAAGCAGTTGTTATCTTTATACCTGTAATGCTAGCCATTATGTTTCAGGATACTTTGATAAAAAAGCCGTTCCAGACAATATTTGGTGCAATAATGGTTTTGGGGCTTATGCTGGCTTTACTGGTCGGCTATTCTTTTTTACCACGCACCGAAAGTCAGGAAACGGGAGGTCTGTCTGATCTGTATGAAGATACAATAGCCTATAACATAGGCAATGAAGGCTATGGAACCAATCAGCTGAACAGGACGACCGTCTACAGCTTTTGGGCTAGTCGGCATGGTCTGGATAATTTGCCCGAGACACTAATTGGTCATGGGCTGGGAACAACCAATGAAGCAGAGCTAGGGTTAATGAAGAACTCGCTGGCAAAAACAACGTATTATGAAGTGGGGATTGGTTTAACAGCGATGTCTTCATTGCTATGGGAAGTTGGGATTATAGGTGCATTTTTAATGCTGGCCATTTTTTTATCCGCTTTCATAAGCGCCCATAAGCTTGCAAATCAGCAGTCAAAAAATAGCAGGCAATATGTCTATCTAAAGGCTGCACAGGTAGGTTTTGCTTTATTATTTGTTAACGTGATGCATAATAATTATTTGATTTTTGAAGTAGGATTTCAGACACTTTTAATGGTATTGTTAGGATATATTCTCCATTTTGAAAGGACAGCTTATGAGCAAAGTCAGTAAAAAAACATTTTCCTTTGCTATCATGGCGGTGTTTATTTCAATGATGTTTTTTGATTTCAGATCTGTACTGGCACAGACTTGTCAATCAAATATTCCAGTAAAATCAGGGGATAACTATTCAGTCAGTTTAGACAGCGGAACTGAAGCAAAAATAACCAGATTATTGAAACCTTCTTTTTTTGGTTTCAATATGGAATGGATTGAGTTTCAAGATTCATTTCTGAACAAAAAAACAAAAAAAGTTCACCCGGTTTTAGTTGAATGGATGAAAGCGTTTCCAGGAGCGGTTTATCGATATCCTGGCGGCACTGTGGCCAACAATTTTAACTGGATGGAGGCCGTGGGTGATGTTAGCTTAAGAAAAATGCAAATAGGTGCTGAATGGCGGGGGCCTTTAGCAGTCAGATTCGGCATAGATGAATATTTATCATTTGTTAATCAAGTTGCAGGGCAGTCCTGGATAGTTGCCAATCTCTATGGTCGTTTTGAGGGAGAGGAACCCATCGCGGACCTTGCAAAACAGGCGGCAATGGTAGCAGAACATGTTTTGAAAGCAAACAGAGAGCAAGGGGTTTCTCCCGTTCTTCGCTGGGAGCTCGGAAATGAGCTGGATCGGGGCGATTATCTATGGCCTGCAAAAAAATATTCAGACCGTTCAGCTAAAATTATTGACGCTATTAAAGCGGTCATTCCTGGTGCAAAATTTGTTGGCATAGCAGAAGACTACGACGCTCAAACAGGTACCTCTGGTTTAAATGCCCGCGAATATAACAATTTCGTCGTTTCCAAGCTGGCTGACAATGTTCATGAGTATGCCAATCACCTGTATTACGATGGGGGAGAGAATGGTCCTCCGATACCTGACCGGTTAGGACAGCTATGTACTACGCTGGACAGTCTTCAGAAAGTGTTGCCTGCCACAAAAGCCTCCAATGCAGGGATTTGGATTACTGAACATGCTCGCTGGCCTATAGGTGGGCCATCCGACTCTGATTGGCAAAGTCATTGGCCGAAAGCAACAAACCTTCAGGCAGGCATTTCAGTTGCAGATATGATGATTGCTACAGTTCAGTTTCCGCAGATTAAAGGCTCTTTTATTCATACTTTAAGCGGAACGGTGGGGCCCTGGCCATTTTTTCATGAAGGAGCCAAGGGTACCTTTCATCCCAGCGTCATTTACTGGACTCTGCGGATATTGCGCGAAGCAATGCTGGATGAAGTGTTGACTACCCAGACTGTGAGTGCCAATTTAAGCAACTATGCAGGTGGCTATGATGTTCGTGTTGCTGTGTTGAGAAAGAAAAATCATAAGAAATATGCAGTATGGGCGATTAATCGTCATGCCAAAGCTGTTACACTAGATATAAAAATTCCATTATGTACAGGCTGTACTTTGCTGGTAAATAAAACTGAATTATCCGGCCAGTCACCTAAAGCTACCAATAGCATTAATAAAAATAGTGTGCTGCCACATAAAACCACGGAAACACTCGCTGTCAATAAGCAAGGTTATGCCAAGGTCTCCCTGGCAGCCTATTCTGTATCAACTTTTATTATCGATACACCGTAAACCTAAAAAATCAACTGGTCACTTAGACCTTGCTGTAACTTGTAAAAAAAATCCTTAAGGAGCGAGGGTTTAATGATTTCCGGATTTTGTCTTGCCTTTTGCCTCAGCAGGAGAGCTAATAAATTCGTTGCGTAGCTTACTATTCGTCCATTTTATTAGCAGTCAAGATTATTTGCCAAACTTTCGGAAGTTATTAAACCTTCGCTCCTAAGCAAGTTTTTTTATTTTTACCAGATGGGTGAGAATTTTTTACCCATTTTTTTCATAGAATCTGCGCTCAACTAATTTATTTAGGATAAACAAATTAAATGATGTCTAAAGACAAACCGACAATAACAGTATTTTATATTGTTGCGGACTTTTATCCTGCCTGGCGCCTGGATCTTACTGAGCTATTTTCAGTGCAGCTGGCAAAAGGTGGTCTTGAGCTAAGCTGGAGCCTTTGGAGTGACACTCCGGGTTCGGCAGGCTGGTTTGAGCAATATGGCCGGCCAACTTTTGTAGCAGCGTCATGCAAAGGCGAATCCATATTGTCTCGAGTTTTTAATAAGTTACTGCAAAGTGTTGCAGATATTCGTGTTTTTTTTCATTTAGTGTTTGGACCGCATTACGATATTATTCAGGTACGTGATCAATGCTACTTTTCGGCAGGCTTGGGGCTGTTGGCCGCCCGCTTGCGCGGTTCAAAATTTGTTTATTGGCTGTCCTTTCCATTCCCAGAAAATGATATGCTAAAAGCGGAAGAAACGCAGGGGATAAAGAAGTATTTTTACAAAATGCGCGGAAAGTTATCAGCCTTTTGGCTATACCGCTTTATCTTTCCAAAGGCTGACCATATTTTTGTTCAAAGCGAGCAAATGCAGACAGACATATTCGAGCGCTATCAAACACCTCTTGAGAAAATGACACCTGTTCCTATGGGGGTTCCATCAGCATTGCTGGACTGGACTGCTGAGCACCCTGCAGAGACTGTAAAGGGAAGGGTAATATATACAGGTACTTTCGTTAAAGAGCGAAAACTGGAGGTGCTAATAGAGGCTTTTGTTATTGTTAAAAAACAAGTGCCATACTCTGAACTTTGGCTGGTAGGAGATGGTACTGTGCCTGAAGAGCGAAAAATGCTGGAACAGCTGGTACAGCAGAAGCAATTGACTGACTCAGTTCATTTCACTGGTTTTGTTCCCATGGAGCAGGCATGGTCTTTAGCGGCAAGTGCAGAAGTTTGCGTTTCTCCCGTTTACCCAAGTTTTGTTCTTCGTCCTGGATCGCCCACTAAACTCAATGAATATATGGCATTAGCGCGTCCGTGTGTTGCCAATGATCACCCTGAACAGGCTACTACATTACAGAGCAGCGGGGCTGGGCTAAGTGTTCCTTGGGGGAGTAAAGAATTTGCCAGGGCAATAGCCTGGATGATGGAACATCCTCTCGAAGCTGAGAAAATGGGGCAAAAAGGTCCTGCTTGGGTCAAGGCTAATAGAACATATGACCAGATAGCTGAGAAAGTATTTGCCAAATATCAGACAATTTTAGATCAAAATTAATGAGCGACAAGTCCTCACGATACAGTGCAGATCATATTCATAGCAGCGCCCGCATCTATTTGCTGGGCAAGCTGATCTCTGCAGCGACTGGTATTGTTGCTGTCATTTTACTTGCGCGATATCTTTCTATTGCTGAGTTTGCTGTCTACAGTGCATTAACAGGTTTCGTAGAAATGTTTACAGCTTTGGCTGGGTTCGGCATAACCCATGCCTTATTGAGGTTTTTGCCAGAACTTTATGCCAAGCACCAGGACCGCTCAATGAAGCAGCTGATTGGTGTGGGTATGTTGACCCGCACATTAACTTTGACAATTGCCGTTGTTATTGTTGGTTTCGGTTCTGGGCCGGTTGCTGGTTTTTTTAATCTAAGTGAATGGCAGGATTCTTTTAATCTTTTTTTACTGTTAGTCTGGGTGCGGGTTACCTTTTATTTCCTTTTTCAAATACTGGAAACACTGCTGGCCCAGTCGGTGGGCCAAAGCGGTTTTGTGCTGGCCAATATTCTGAAACTTAGCGGTATTGCCACTGGAATTTATTACCAGCAATTGGATTTGCTACTCGTTATTCGGATTGAAATTGCAGGTGAAATAATCGGCGTGGGTGTGTTGGCTCTAGGTTTGATAAGAAGATTAAGAGTCCATGCGGGCAATGATGATTCAGATACAGGCTGGGTTGGAAATAACTGGCAAAGAATTTGGCGCTTTGGTTTAATTGGTTATCTGCAGCATTTGGCTGTACTGCTTTATGGCAGCTCTCCAAACCGACTGGCAGGCGCCCGATATCTACCTTCAACTGAAATGGCATCTCTGGGGTTTGCACAATCACTAATTGATACAATACGGCGTTATTTGCCTGCTCAGCTTTTTCAGGGGATTATCTATCCCGTGGTGATTGCACGCTATGCAACGGGACGTGATTTTGCTGATATTGCCAGAATAACCGATTTGCTTCTTCGGTTTAATACGGTTGTTTTAGGCATGCCCTTAGTTATTTTTCTGGTTTCGGGTACTGACCTTTTGTCTTTTCTAAGTGATGGGAAATATTCTGAACAGGCTTGCTTAGGGCTTATTTTATTTAGCATTGCTTTGGCCTTTGAATCTGACCGTTACCTGCTTGACATGTTGGTTCAGGCGGTCGAACGATTTGATATGCTGCTATATACAAATTTATTATTGTCAGCATCACTTTTTTTGGCCTTATGGCTATTCCCAATAATGGGTATTGCTGCCATTCCAGTGGCAAATATCACAGGGTTATTGTTGGCCAATGGCGTTGTTAGAATATGGTTAAGACTGAAAGGGTTTAAATGCCAAATAACGTGGACAAGCTATTTTAGGATTATTTTGGCCGGTCTGATAAGTATAAAGACTGGGTGGTATTTAATGGAATGGCTAGCGCAGAATGAAATTGTTACTGGCTGGCTGTATCATTGGATAATTTCGGGAGTTGCTGCAATTGGCAGCTATCTGCTATTGATTTTGCTGCTTAAGCCATTTTCAGGCGAGGAATTAAGCGGGTTAAGAAGAATAAAGCAGGGAAAAGAGTAGGGGGAGCCAGTAATTGAGATAATTGTTTTTTGGCATTTCCGGCTGAGAAAATTTTTTTGCAGGGTATTTATTTTCAGATCCCAAACACCAATACAACTCACCTATTATGTTAGATAGCTGGTGCTGAGTTAAGCGTGTCTATTTGGCGCATTTTGAAACGAGGGAGGGAAATTAGATTCACATGGACAGATAAATATATCCATGTGAATTTTGTAATAATATTGTTGAAGGGAGCAGTTGATCTAACTGTTATCAGCTAAAATTTCGGCTTCTTCTTTATCGCTCAATTTGTAATTTGGGTCGAGCAAGATAGGGATTGCATTTTCTTTACGACCCCTTAAATCGCCTTGTAGCGGATCCTGCCCTACATTAGCCATGGGGATAGTGTCCACACAGATTGGTTTTCCCATCAAGCTTTTGACTTTGTTTTTTACTACCCACTTTAATGGGTGCTGAATATATTTCTTCATCACCGGTGCTGCTGTACCAGTCATCCAGCAGTTTTTTGGGCAAGTTTTCACTAGGCCCCTGACTCTGTTAGCCTGTTCACTAAACCATAAATCTTCAAAATTATCATAATCTCTGATGTTGCCCATAGACTCCTTCCAGTATGTTTCTTCCAGGCCATTGCAAGGATAGACTTCTCCATAAGGTTCAACAAATAAATTTGCACTGCCTGCTTCGCAGGGAAGCATTCTTGGTTTGCCACGGATATAATTAATTAGACCGAGATTTAAATATGCCCGAAACCAGCTCTTTGGCGAGTTTTCTTTCATTAGATCTTCAATTAGCTGATGAAAATTTTCAATCACAGCATCTTTGTTAGTTACTTCATTTTCCTGGCTGTGAAAGTAATAGGAATTATGGAAAGTTGCAGTAGCAAACTCCATGTCAAGGCTTTGAGCTAATTTATGCAAAACCAGCATATCATCAGAGTTTTTGTTTGAAACGGTGATGCCGAAGCCTATGTCTTTTATGCCTCTTTCTCTTAAACCTAGCAAGGTTTTAATTCCTCGGTCAAAGCCACCTTCACGTCCGCGCAACTCATCATTTTTCTGAGATAAACCTTCAATGCTGACGCGAATTCCTATATTGGGAAAGCGTTCGGCTAATTTATGAATTTTATTGACATGCCAGCCTGAAGTTGAAATTACGATACGGGGGGCTTTCGTATACATAACCTCGATAATATCTTCAAGGTCATTTCTTATAAAGGGTTCGCCACCAGTAACATTGGCAAATTTAAAATTGGGCAGACCCTCAAGTTCCTTAGGCGTAATTTCTTTTTGCTTATCAGTAGGGTTTTCCCATATGTTGCACATTTTACAGCGCATTTGACAACGGTAAGTCGTGATAATTGAAACGTCCGTAGGCATTAGTGACATGTCGTTCATGGTTTTTCCTCAATATTTATTTCAGTTTTATAATAGCAGAATGTATTGATTTGCTTAGTAATCCCTGTGTTTGAAATGTTCATGTTATTGTTTATTAAGCTTTTGAACTATAAGATAATATTTGTTTTTTTCTATGTTTTTAGCTGTTTATTAAATTTAATGTTTGCTGTATGGCACACACTTTATCTCAGGAAAAATTGTTCTCGATTTCTACCTAACATGTCATTAATCCTAAAGTGCTTCCAAAAAAATGGCTTAATCAATCATTATTTTTTATCTGCAAGTTGATAGGAATGTGCCATATATAGGAGAAATATCAGTTAAACCTAGAAAACAGGGTGATTATGTCTTCTGGCGTAAGTTATTGAATCCACGGCTCTTCCAAGAATATTGGCTTAAGCTATGAGAGACGCTAATATTCCTGAAGGCACTGTGAAGCGATAGTTTTCATTATAAAGAACGCATTCAATTGATTTTACAAAGCTAATTCTTTAAAGCTAAACATTGCTGCACTAGCATAGAAGTAAGTCCTTATAAAAATTATTGTTTTTATGTGACGAAGTTCACATAATTATCTCTTATTTAGAGATATATGTCACAGTTATTTTAATATTTAAGTAATTTATATTGTATTGTTTTTTTACATCCTTGTTGCTGTATAGAGAATGCCTTTTCATAACAGTTTATTCAGACTATTATGATTTGGCAGTTTACCGTTCTAAAAAAGGTGTATATGCATCGTATTTGAGGGCAGGTGACGTATGCGCTGCGGTAGATTATGGATATAGCCGGCAAGTAAGGCTGATTTTCGAGTGCTGATCCCTTTGGAGTGAAGGTGGTGATGGTTTCAGAAGCCGGGGATGCCTGAATGGGATTATGGATGACGCCTTCAAGCCTATTTGGACGTGCTTGTGGTGTTCTGTATGTTAAATTACTGAAGCTTTAAGGTATATAAATATGCCACGTAGTTGCTGTAATGGAATAATCTGCATGCTTGGCAGGTTTTTTAACTAGTTTTTCCTTAACCTGCGCAAAACAATGCCGATAAATTTAATAATAACTTCAAACACACTGGCATAACCTTTTGCATCAAAAACAGCTATTCCCGAATTAATTGAAAGGTGGTGCAAGCCATAAGGATAGCTTTTAAAGGGTTTTAGATCTAGAACTAGCTTTTCTTTAAATGATGATGGCGTTAGTTCCTCAATTTTATATATTAATAAACCATCTCCGTACCGCTTTTTAAATCCTTGTACAGGACGGTATAAATCTGACTTCAGCATAAAGGGGGGACCTGCCGGTCGAGTTTGCCCGAATCCCTCCTTGATTGGGTTGTGCTGATGGGGAGTCCAAGGTCCTTCAAATGAATCAGCATGCCATGCATACAAATGACTGTCCTGCTGCCCGCCCCCTTTAGTAGCCAATAGCCACCATTGTCCCTGATGCTGAAACAGTGTTGGATCAACAACTGGAAAGTCTGCAATCAAAACGGATTTCATTTTCCACTTCAGAGGGAAATCAGTTGCCTGATATAATTTGACACAATTGGCTTCTGACTGTTCAGGGATACAGTAAATTTCACCTTTTTCTTCAAAAATATAAGGGTATGACTGGTGAAACGGCTCATCAAGAATAAGCTGGCCTTTCTCCATTATCCACTGATCGTTCTCTTTTCTTAATCGGGAAACAATGATTTGTGCGTCGCCGGCAATATAATGAAACAGTTCATAAAAAAGATAATAATCATTTTTATATTTAAAAATAAAAGGATCTGCAATGTACTGAGCAAAACCGCCTTTAAGCCAAGAGGTAGGAGGCGTTATTTTGCCTTGCTCAATTAAAGTTGCATAATCCATGGCACCAATGCCAATCACCCATTTATCATGACAAAATAGGCGCTGATACAATGCTTTAATTCTTTCCATTAGTTTGATCTTCTTTCTTTTGACCTTCTTTCTTCAGATGTCAAATAAAGAGCTTCTATTGTTGTTAATATCGTTTGAGCTGATCTTCTTTCTTTCGACCTTCTTTCTATTGTTGCCATATAAAAAGCTTCCATTTGTTTAACGATACTGTCCCAGTCAAAATATTGCTTGATTCTGTTTTTTCCATAGATTCCGTTTGCGATAATAGTTTCTTTATTCTGCAAAAGATAGTTAAGCTGTTTTTCCAAATCCAGGCAATCTCCTTGAATAAATGTGAGCCCATCTTCTCCAACTGCTTCAATATTGGCTGATATATCACTTACCAATGTCGCACAGCTATATGACATGGCTTCTAATAAAGCGATAGATAAACCTTCAATTGAAGATGCCAAAATAAACAGATAGGCGTTGGAATATAAACGGTAAACATTTTCAGGTGACTGATAGCCTATAAAGCGAATATTACTTTCACCTTCACTCATTGCGCGGATTTGCTGTGTATATTCATCAGTAAAGCTAGAGTCTCCAGCTATAACCAATAATTTATCAGTATTTAATTTTTTATAGGCAGTGATGACATCGGGGATACATTTGACAGGAATTAACCTGGCCACCATCAGAAAATAACCATTTGGTTCAAGGCCCAGGCCATCAGGAAGCGACAGCTCCACATTATTCACTACTTCCACGCCATTTGGAAGATAGTCAATTTTACGTTTATACTTTTCTTCCAGAAAATGCTGATTGCCTTTAGAAACTGCCAGGATTTTATGTGCAAATTTAGCTTGGCACCATTCACCGACAAGCAGCATGGTGCGGGCAACTTTACCCCATTTGCCATGTAAATAATCCCGGCTATGATGGGTGGCGATGACTGGCAAGCCAGGCCTGAACAGCCTAAGCAATGGCAGCATTAGAGACGGCCCAATAGCATGGTAGTGGACTATATCAACCTTACGGTCAAAGATAACATGAACAGTAGCTAAAAAAGCATAACTGATGGTATCTAAATGCTTGGAAAGGATCCCTGGGAGACAGACTAAAGAGACACCTTTATATTTTTCCGAATCGTCTTTGACGTAGCTTTTGCGTGTATAAGCTACGACTTCATGGCCTAATGCGACTAACCGAATCGAGGCTTCTTCTACATGCTTTTCAATCCCGCCGCAAACTGCAGGAATGCCTTTTTGGCCAATCATTGCTATTTTCATATAATTTATTAGGGTGGTAAAATTTGGTTTAAAAACTGTTCAGCAAATAATTCACAGGTTATTGATTTGTAATGAACTCTATCATTTTTCTATTGCAGAACCCTTAATTAGGTAATCTGCTGAGCAGTTACGGTTTTTCTAGGTTACTTTTTTAAAGTCTTTAATAAAAAAGGTATAAAAGATAAAAATTCTTATTTGAATGATAATTTATGTGATGCAGTTCACGTAATTATCTCTCATTTAGAGAGCTAAGTCACATTTTTATTAAAATCTCCTATTTTGCATTGCGAGTGTTTCATCATTGTGTTCGAGATACTAACAATTGAATTCTAGTTGTTTGATGGGATTCAAGGTGTGAATTACTGCTGAAAATGGAAATTTAAGGAATGAACAGTAAATGGTTTAAATAGATACAGTTTCTTTGACTTATCTAGGTAGAAGGTTTTCTGCAATGAAATAAACTAGAAAGAGGTATTTCTGTATGTAATTATGAGGCAGGAGCATCGTAAATGATGTTCCCGCCTCGAAACATTTGAACAAAGTTATATTGACAGGATTCAGTGAATGAAATACAGCAGAAAAGTAGGGATGGCAGGTACGATGTATGAACCTGCACTATATTGAATGGTTATTATTTTCCAGATGCTGGCGTGATTTCAGCATATAAATCCATCAGGCTCTGATAGTGTGTTTCAGCATTAAAATCATTAATGATTTTTTTACGGGCTGCCTTGCCCATTGCCTGTCTGCCAGGCTTATCTTTCATAATGGTCTTCATCGAGTCGGCAAGCGCCTGACTGTTTCCTGCTTCGTAGGTATAGCCATCCACACCCGGATTAATCAGTTCAGGGATACCCCCGATATCTGCTCCGATAACAGGCGTTTGCAATGCCAATGATTCCAACACGCTCATTGGACAGTTTTCATACCAGACGGAGCTGATTACGGTAAATGAAGCTTTAGATATTAAATCCAGCAGGTCATCTCCCGTTACAAAGCCTAAAAACTTAACATTAGCCAGTCCTTTTTTTTCTACGATTTGCTTTAATTCATCCTCAACAGGGCCTGTGCCAGCAATATATAGCGGAATATCCTGGTTAATTGCTGCGGCTTCCAGTAGATGGTCTACCCCTTTTTCGTGAGATAAGCGGCCAAAAAATAGACCGTAGCCCTGGTCATCGTAGGAGCGTTCAAATTTTGCTGCGTCAATATAATTTGGAATACAAACCACTTGTTCGGGAGCAAACCCATATTCAATCATTTTGCTGCGATAAAATTGACTTACTGCAATATAGCGGTCAACTTCCTGATAATAGCCAAGAAAGTAGTGCAGATACATTTCAACTGTGTTTATCAGGCTTTTGAAGCTAGATCCCATGGTGCATTTGTTGATAAAGCAGTTATAAAATTTTCTGCCTTTGCAGGCTTCGCATACACTATCATTAGTGTACATTTGATACGTTGGGCAAAGTGGCTTAAGGTCATGAAGTGTCAATACCAAAGGTACTTTTTTAGCTTTTAACGGTCCGATTATTGAGGGCGAAATTTGATGCTGAAAAATATGAAAATGGGCGACATCAGGTTTAAATGCCTCAAGTAGCTGTTTCATTTTATGTTTTGCTTCGAATGAATAGATAATATTCATTGCTAAAGTTAATTTTTCCAGCCCACCAGCATTGGCGTAGTCAGCATTTTTAACAAAATATTGGCTGTAGTCAGAGGGGCGGTTTTTTTCATCGGCCATTGAAAAAGGAACAACCTTATGACCGTGAGATTCTAGCAGTTCCTTTTCAGCAAAAAAAACGGCTTCACTTCCGCCTTTTTGCCAGAAAAATTTATTTATAGAAAGAATATTCATTATTTTTTACCCCTGTTTTTATTGTGTGAATTTTGCATTATAGAAATAATGCTCTTTTTTTATTCTAAACTAAATCAAACTCATTCAGCGTAATAAAAAAGGAGACAGACATTTCCTTGCAATGCGACTCAAAGGATTAGAAACCAGCATCGGCACTAATGGGGTCCTTCATTAATTTCACCGGCTAAGGAGCAATGATTTAATGATTTCCGGATTTTGGCTTGCCTTTTGTCTCTATAAAAGCCCTAATAAAATTGTTGCGTAGCTTGCTATTCGCCCATTTTATGAGCAGTCAAAATTCTTCGCCAAACTTTCGGTAGTTATTAAATCCTCGCTCCCAATTATATTAATAGAGCAATAAAGTGTAGATACTGCTCACAATATAGAACGCCCGAAGGGTAAAGAAACTGATAATATACTTCCTTTTATTTTATAAATCCTCAAGGAGAATTTAGTTTTGACACAGATACAGGACATTACCAGCCCTATGACTGCGCTAGAAAAACGCGCCACGCTGTCATTAGCCAGCATTTATGCATTGCGTATGCTGGGTTTGTTTATGATTTTGCCTGTACTATCTTTATTTGCTGAAAACATGCAAGGGGCAACCCCGATGTTGATCGGCCTATCTATCAGTGTCTATGGATTAACCCAGGCGATTTTGCAAATACCTTTTGGTTTGCTGTCTGACAGATTTGGTCGCAAAAAGATAATTATTATTGGTCTGATTCTATTTTCTGCCGGGAGTGTTGTGGCCGCAGTTTCTACTACTATTTATGGGGTGTTAATTGGACGAGCCATTCAGGGCAGTGGTGCAATAGCGGCGGCCATTATGGCGCTGGTGGCGGATTTAACTCAGGAAGTGCATCGTACCAAAGCCATGGCGACAATTGGTGCAAGTATTGGCGTATCCTTTGGTGTAGCCATTACATTAGGCCCTATTCTTGCTGGTTATGTTGGTATTTCTGGTATTTTTTGGCTGACAGCGGGCTTATCTTTATTGGCTATATTAGTTGTGCTGTTTGTTGTACCCAATCCAAAAAAATCAAGTGTACACCGTGATGCAGAAGTGGTACCTGGCCAATTTCTTAAGGTATTAAAAAATCCGGATTTATTAAGGCTAGATTATGGAATTTTTATTTTGCACCTCTGTTTAACTGCCAGTTTTGTAGTTTTGCCTCTATTGATTAGGGATGCTGGATTAGTACCTGAAGATCACTGGAAGGTCTATCTTCCTATATTGGTCACTTCAATGGCTGCAATAATCCCTTTTGTGATTATCGCAGAAAAAAAACGCAAAATGAAGAAGGTTTTTGTCGGTGCTATCGTAACCTTGATGTTTGCCAATATTGGCCTATTTATGTTTTTTAATGACTTAACAAGATTAATCTGTTTTTTATGGCTATTTTTCTGTGGCTTTAATTTACTGGAAGCGACGCTGCCATCATTAATTTCTAAAACAGCCCCTGGCGATTTAAAAGGTACTGCAATGGGGGCCTATTCCAGTTCCCAGTTTATGGGGGCCTTTATTGGCGGTGCAGTAGGAGGTTGGCTTTATGGGGAAATGGGTGCACAAATGGTTTTTTTGCTTTCTGCAATTGCAGCAGGTTCTTGGGTGATTGTAGCCATGTTTATGAAGCCACCAAAATATTTAGCCAATATGCTGATTTCTCTAGATAATATTGACATTAAGCAAGGTGATAAGTTTGTGAATGATTTGCTCGATATTTCAGGTATTGAGGAAGTGAAACTGCATTTTGAGGAAAATGTTGCTTATTTAAAAGTTAATAACAGGGCGTTGAAAAAGGATGCGTTACAGGCACTGTTAGATCATTAAACGGGTAAAGGCGGCCTGCTACTTCAAACCTTTTTAAAAAATCGCTATATATACTATACTTTATGCATGGTAATTAATATTTTCAATAGCAGGTGTACTTACTAATGTTCTCTAAATTTACGATTAAAAAGCGACTGACAATTCTAGCAGTATTTATTATATGTTTTGGTGTTTTAGTCTCTGTATGGCAAAGCTACCGCCTTACTTATATCGAGGGTAGTTTTAAGCTATACCAAAGTACTGCAATAGAGGGAAAGGTTAATATTTTACAAATTAGCCGAGATATGAATTATTGCTCTCGCTTATCTCGCAGTATCATGCTTGGCGATAACTATAATAAAAATTTTAATAAACTGCTTAATAGGATTAATGATATTAAAGTATCATTTAAAGCACTGAACAATTCAGTCATATACCTGCCGGCTGAGAAACAGTCTGAGTTATTAAAAATAATCCAGGTATCTCAGCAAGATACCATGGCGTTTCTTGATGATGGGTTGCGTCGAATGCGAGAGCTGGGTAAAACAGACCGTTCGCAGCAAATCAGAAATACTGCTTGGCGAGATTATAAAGCAACAGCATCACCTCTTGCAAATAAAGCAAGAGCAAGCTTTAAACAACTAGTTAAATTTGAAGAAGGCTTAGCAGAAAAAATAACAAAAAAAACGCAAGAGTCCATTTCAGATACGAAAGTTGAAGGCAGTATTATAATGGGATTAGCTATATTAATTGTCTCAATAATACTTGTTTTAATTTCTAAAAGCATTTTAACGCCTTTAACTCAATTAAAAGAAAAAATAGACCTTTATTCAGATATAGATAAACAAGATTCAGAAGATGAACTGACTACTTTTCATCGTGCATTTGATAGAATGCTGGAGCGCATGAACTCTATGCTTCATAAGGTTATATCTTCTAGCGAGCAAATTTCTGATGCTTCCGAAAAGTTAACTGATGCAACTGAAAAAACCAATCAGAATATCAATCAACAGTATATTGAAATAGATAATGTGACTCAGGCTATGGAGGTTTTAGGCTCAACAGTTATTACTATTAATAACCATACAGATGATGCCGTTCAGGCAATTGACAGTGCTAAAGAAAAATCCAGCCTAGGAATTAAAGCTGTTCAGAAAACTATTAGTACAATGAAGCAGCTTAATCAAGATGTAGAAGGGGCATCAAATCTTATCAGTGACTTAGCCAAAGGAAGTGACTCAATAGGTAGTGTCATTGATGTGATTAAAGGTATTGCTGAACAAACAAATTTGCTTGCATTAAATGCTGCAATTGAAGCCGCTAGAGCAGGAGAACAAGGTCGTGGTTTTGCTGTTGTTGCAGATGAAGTTCGCACTCTAGCCAATAGAACGCAAGAATCAACAACTGAAATTGAGAAAATGATCGAAGGCTTGCAGGCTGGGTCAGAAAATGCGGTAACTGTAATGAAAGCCAATATGAGTCAATCAAGTTTGGCAGTAACATCCTCAGAAGATACGGCACAATCTTTAGATCTTGTTATACAATCTATCGAAGCTATTGAGACTAAAATTAATGAGATTAAAAGTGTGACTAAAGAGCAGACTGATGCAGAACAAAGCTTAAGACGTACGGTTATTTCAATTAAGCAATTGGCAAATTCAACTTTAAACTATGCTGAGTCTAATTTGCAAGCGTGTCTAAAGTTAGATGAATTAACAAACCAGCAATTAAAAGCTACTCGTGAGTTTAATGCCTAGTGTTTTCAAAAACTGAACAATCAATTAATAAAAAAGAATAAGGTAACAGGGAGTAAATAAGGTTCGTAGTTCTTTTCTGTATAGTTACATCTCTCTTTCCAGATCCGTTAAAGAGCGTTTAGCATTGTGTAGTCGCGAACTATTATCTGCTATATAGTCTCTCATGAATGGATATTAGTTTTTGCATTTGTATGATAGTCTTGGAGCATATTAAGGCAACTCGCAATAAATAACCCACCAATCTTGCTTGTCTTTTTATCCGTCTTCAGCGTTGCAACTTCGGTCACATAACTTGCTATGCTCCCTTTGTTGCGCCTTGAAGACAAATAAAAATCCTGCGCAATCTGGGTAGGTTATTTAATGCGCGTTACCTAACTCCTTTGTGATGAAAGTTTTATTATGTTACCAAGGCTGTCCTTTATTTTATAAAACCTGGTATAACGTGGTGAAACAATACATCTATTTGTCTATGGCCAACTGACTTTTGTGGTGATTGAAAATGTACTCTATTTAGCAGAGCAGGTTTAAAAGAGCACATTATTTTGAAATCGGCTGTTGTCAATGGAAAGCTGATAATTGCTACTGAGAGATAAATAAAAGTTGTAACAATACACATAAAATCGGGTGGCTTAAATAGGCAGCTGCTCTCTACTTTTACTATCAATAATTATTAATTAAAGGTGATTAGATGAAATATTTTACTGCAACAGGAGTGGTATTCAGCATAATGCTATCTACGCTCACTGCTTGTGATATTGAAACAGACTCTACTCAAAAAAATAGTAGCTCTGACTTGTCAACAGAGAAAAATTTAGAAGTTTCAATAACTAAAGACCCTGGTATAGAATCTAATAACTCTTCGGTGCAAGCTCCGTCTTCCTTGGAAGTTAATAAAGTAAATGAAGAAAAGCCGTTCGCTTTGACTGATTTTAGAAATGCCATAAATAGTGTTGTAGAAGAGTCAGCTCAAGATGACGTAGAATGATAGCTATGAATTAAACCTAAATAAATTAGTTGAGCACGGATTTTGTGGGAAATCTGGGCAAAAAAGGCAAAGAATAGCTTGAAGATAATGGCCGTAGTCCTTATCGAGAGCTATTCTGCAGAATTTTTTGTTAAGATTTTTCACAAAACCGTGAAGCGAAATACACTCACCCATCTGGTGAATAGTTAAAAACTGGATTATACAATTTATTTAACAAGTTACAGTTAAACTAAGCGTTCAACTGATTTATTTAGTTAAATGGCTAATAATGATTAATAGAAAAACCTATTCAAAAGGTGAAGCCATCTTAAGCTGGCAAAAATGATTGCAACCGAATGATAATAAAAGAGGATATAACATTGAATAAAAATAACTCTCCAATGCGTTTAATTAGCTATGTGCTAGTGGCCGTACTGTTCACATTGTCAGGTCCTATAAAGGCTGATGAAGTAAAAATAACTGCTGATCTTGCGTATCTTGATGTGATGCATAATGGTAAAGTCGTCCGAATTGAACGAATTAAAGACACGTCCAATCGTTTAACGAACAGTTTTGCCAAAACTTCTCGTCCTTGTCCCCCATTCTGTGTCCACCCTATTAAACTTGCACCTGGAATAGAAACCATTGGTGAGCTGGAACTGCTTGAATTTCTCAATACAGACGTTAAACAGGGTACTGGCGTTTTAATTGATGCAAGAATGCCTCAATGGTTTGAGAAAAGTACTATTCCTGGTTCAATCAATATCCCCTTTACCATTTTAAGTACAGGTTTAGACAATAAATATACAAAAAAAATAATCAAATTATTAGGTGCAAGGGAACGCACAAATGGAGAGTGGGATTTTAATAAAGTTAAAGCATTGGCTCTTTTTTGCAATGGTCTGTGGTGTGATCAATCATCCAGAGCAATTAAAAGCCTTACTAAAATAGGCTATCCGCGAGAGAAGCTGTTTTGGTACCGTGGCGGAATGCAAGCGTGGCAATTGCTGGGCCTTACCACAGTCACTCCGTAGTCTAGCTTTAGCATGAGGAAAATTGCTATGAAACAATTGCTATTAATTTTAACGTTTAGCCTATTATTTATTTGGAACATTCGGTTTATTCAGGCAGAGTCTATAGATCCTTATATTGATGCATTAAGCATTGAAGCAGAGCAAACAAGCATGAAAGCCAATAAAGCGGCTGTGCTAACTGATCAGGGCCCTGAACCGCCGGTTGTTCCAACTGCTTCTGATGACATTGACATGTTATCTAGAGAAGTAAGTGAGCGGCTGAAAATTATTCTGACAGACTCCTTAACCGAAGAAGCAAAGCAGAAAAAATTGGCTAAAATTATTTCCAATGCTGTAAAAAAGGGACATGAAATTAGTTCTATACAAAATGCAGTGAGCGAAGCAATGGCGGAACTTAGTAAAAGAAAGCATCTTGATATAAAGCAGGAAGCCCTTGAATTTGCAGAAAAAACAGTAAATGAGATTGTTGAAGCAAGTAAAGATATTACTCAGGGTGACCCTAATGATCCTTACATAAAGTCCCTTAACGCTGAAGTAAATGGGCTGGCTGTTGAAGATGAAAATAGCAATATAAAAGAACGGCCAGAGGCATCAACTGGAATCCAGGCTTTAATTAAAAGAAAAAATCGATTTTCAGGTATAAAGAAAGCTGAGGCTTTAAAAAATACAGCTAAATCAGCCACTCGAACTATTGTAGTGTTAAAAGGTGAGTCTCTATCTGGGATTGCCTATAAGGTTTATGGGGCTTATGATAAGTACTTGTTCTTGTATGAAGTAAATAGAGATCTGTTGGATAGTCCAGATCTTATTATGCCGGGACAGATTCTAAAAATTCCTCTCTTGCGTATATGAAATAAACTCTGGTTTTATGGATAGCTACTGGTTCAAATGGATACTGTCATCTTAGGCTGAAAAGATAGACGGCAACATGATAATGACAAAGTCTATATTGCCGGGATGAAGCCTTCTCTAATATTAAAATGAGTCTAAACTGACAAAAACCAGTAAGTCTGTTTAGGATGTAGCTAAGGTGGGCACGGGTTTCGTTTCTTGGCCATGCAACTATTCTGACATAGGGGGCTGGCAGAATTAAATTGAGTTCACTTGATACCCGTCAGAATCCCAATGTAATATTTCAGCAGATTTTTTCTTCCATTCTGCTAAAACAAAGCGTTGAAATGTTTTTCCATTAATCTCAAATTCATGAATGGCAGGGCGATGTGTATGGCCGTGGATGAGGCGTGAGCAACCGTATTCTTGCATAACATCTATAACAGTTTTCTGGTTAACATCCATAATATCCTGTGATTTCTTGCGCTTATGAAAATAGCTTCGAAAGCGATACCAGCGGGCAGCAAGCAGCCGGAGCAACAAAGGTTTTGTTAATACATTCTGTTGCCATTCTTCAGTATGCGACTTTTTACGGAATGCTTGATAGGGAATGTCATCTGTGCATAATAAATCACCATGTGTGAGTAGCGTTTTAACGCCGAACAAGTCAATAACGGCATAGTCATCAAGCAGGCTAATGCCTGTTTCAATAGCAAACTGCTGACCAATTAGAAAATCTCTATTGCCTTGTTGAAGAAATACTTTAACGCCTGAATCTGTTAATTTTTTTAGCTCGGACTTGATTTTCTTATTAGGGGGCATGTTGTTATCATCACCCACCCAGCTGTCAAATAAATCGCCTAAAATATAAACTGCAGATGCATTGCATGCCTGGTTGTGTAAAAAGGAAATGAAGCGTTGGGTGATTTCTTTCTTTTCGAGAGAAATATGCAGATCAGAGATAAAGATAATGTTTTGTTTCAATGTTGCTCTTGGATAATGTGGGCTAAAGGCTAAAGGCTAAAGGCTAAAGGCTAAAGGCTAAAGGCTAAAGGCTAAAGGCTAAAGGCTAAAGGCTAAAGGCTAAAGGCTAAAGGCTAAAGGCTAAAGGCTAAAGGCTAAAGGCTAAAGG
>Ga0256840_1000516_pt1 | contig 39328 bp, 38 predicted proteins | sample 355202metaG_FD_185969 | JGI IMG/M metagenome (GOLD analysis project Ga0256840, IMG submission 185969) | Hydrothermal vent microbial communities from Mid Atlantic Ridge, Atlantic Ocean - 355-202 | ecosystem: Environmental > Aquatic > Marine > Hydrothermal vents | place: Atlantic Ocean: Mid...
ATGCAAGGTAGTGATGCTTGGTACTCAATGCCTATAGAAAACCTTCTATATCCTGGTTCTGGCTATAAAGCGGACGAAGTGGAAAAAGTAACAGACATATTAGATGTTTGGTTTGACTCTGGCTCAACTTGGAATAGTGTTTTAAAATCTCGTAACTATGATGCTGGTGAGTATCCAGCAGATGTATATTTAGAGGGAAGTGACCAACATCGTGGTTGGTTCCAATCTTCTTTGTTTTTATCATGTGCAGTTGAGCATAAAGCACCATATACGACAGTAATTACACACGGATTTACAAATGATGCCAATGGTCAAAAAATGTCAAAATCTAAGGGTAATGTTATTTTACCTGATAAAATAATAAAACAGTATGGTTCGGAAATACTTCGATTATGGGTAGCTATGACTGACTATCAAAACGACCAAAGAATATCTGATAATGTACTCAAACAGATAAGTGAAAACTACCGTAAATTAAGAAATACTTTTAGAATTATGCTTGCCAATATCAATGATTTAGAAACCTTGACAGCCTATAAAGATATGGGGGAACTAGATAAATGGATTTTAAATGTTGCCCAAAGTACTTTTAGTGAAGTTCACAAATCATTTTCAGAATATAACTTTGTTAGTGGTATGAGTACACTCAACAACTTCATAGCAAATGAGCTCAGTGGTATGTATATCGACATGACCAAAGACTCTCTTTATTGCAATGAGAAAAATAATCCACGAAGAATGGCAAGTCAAAGTGCAATGGCAATTATCACAAGAACTCTGCTTCTTTTAATGGCTCCAATCTTAACTTACACAGCTGATGAGATTGTTGAACATGCTCCTACTATTATTAAAGGTGATGCAGAATCAATTTTTGATATAACTTATGAGATGATTGAAACTGAAAAGTCCACATTTAATGCAGAGTACATGACAAAAGCTAGAGAAGGTTTTGGTGCCATAGTGGATGGACTGAAAAAAGAGAAAATAATTAAAAGCACTTTGGAGTTAGTTATTACAACTGATTCCTCTATAGCACTTGGCATGGATACTACAGATGCTGAGGACTGGTTTGTTGTTTCATCTGTTTCACAAACTCTCACAAATGAAGAACTTGGTCATTTTACAGTTGACAACGATACATTTAGAATCTCAAAAGCTACAGCACATAAATGTCCTAGATGTTGGAAATTCCAAGCTAAGGCAGAAGATTGCACATGTGAGAGATGTACGAGAGTTGTAAATGCCTGATTTTTCAGAGCCAGTTTCATTTACATTTGTAACTACTAGCATAGTGCTAATATTTGTAATGGTTGGAATTGGAATTGCTGCGGTAAGAAAATATAAATAACTTATTAGAAAATGTTGCTTTTAGCCTCGCCTATTTGCGGGACTAAAGCTCCACCTTCTAAAATAATCAAAGGAAATTGAGTGATTACATTAAAAGAAGCTCTAAAATTAAATAAAGCTGAACTAGAAAATTTTAAAGAAGATTTAAAAGCTAAAATAGAAGCTAATCCTGAGTTAAATGCCTATATTGATATTAAGAATGCTGGAGATGGCGTGCCTATAGCTATTAAAGACAATATCCAAGTAAAAAGTTGGCCTGTAACTTCTTGTTCTAGCATACTTCAAGGGTATATAGCTCCATACAATGCCACAGTAATTGAAAAGATGACCGAAGCAGGACTTAGCCCATTTGGTAGAACAAATATGGATGAATTTGCTATGGGAAGTACGACTGAGTCAAGCTTCTATGGGAAAACACAAAACCCTCATAATGCTGATTATGTTCCTGGTGGAAGTTCTGGTGGTTCGGCTGCTGCAGTTGGTGCTGGCTTAGCTATCGCTGCTTTAGGAAGTGATACGGGTGGGTCTATCCGTCAACCTGCTTCTTTTTGTGGAATTGTAGGGATGAAACCAACATATGGTCGTGTAAGCCGCTATGGTTTAGGTGCCTATGCTTCTAGCCTTGATCAAATTGGTCCAATGACGCAAAATGTTGAAGATGCTGCAATTTTATATGACATTATCAGCGGTTCGGATGAGAAAGATTCTACAAATGCAAAGATGGATGATAAAGTTACTCCAAACCTAAACCCTGAAAGGAAAATGAAAATCGCTATCCTTCCAAACTATATCAAAGATGCAAATCAAGATGTGAAAGATGCTTACGCAAAAGCTATAAATGCTCTTAAAGTTGCTGGACATGAGATAGTTGAAAAAGATATGTTGGATGCTAAGTTTGATATCTCAGCTTACTACATCACAGCAACGGCTGAAGCTACAACAAACTTGGCAAGATATGACGGCATCCGTTATGGAAACCGTGTAACTGGCTCAAACCTTGAAGATACTTTCATTAAAACTCGTAGTAATGGTTTTGGAGATGAAGTGAAGCGTAGAATACTGCTTGGCAACTTTGTACTCTCAAGTGGATACTATGAAGCATATTATGTAAAAGCACAAAAAACAAGACATATCATCAAAGATGAGTATGCAAAAATTTTTAAAGAAGTTGATTTAATACTTTCACCAATTGCGCCAGGGAGTGCACCAAAATTTGGTGAGCTTAAAAATCCTATGGATATGTACCTAAGTGACATCTATTCTATAAGTGTAAACCTTGCAGGACTCCCTGCCCTTTGCCTTCCTATCGACACAAACACTAATGGTATGCCTATAGGGCTGCAACTCATAGCAAAAGCCTATGATGAGCAAACTCTTTTTGATGGAGCATTAAGCTTAGAAAAAGAGATAAACTACAACAAATAAATTTTTGCCCCCTAGGTGGCAGAAACTATTTTCATATTTTTCTATAATCTCAGTGTAATAAAAAATTTCTATTACATACATCAAGGAGAAAAAGATGAAAAAGATACTACTTTCAACGCTTCTAGCTTCATGCTTATTAAGTACAAATGTTTTTGCAAGTGCACAAAATTTAGATACAAAAAAAAGTGTACAAGAGACAAATGAGCTTGCTGTAAAAAATGCAAAGCAAAATACACACACTTCACAAGACAAACTTATTGGTGAGGCTATCACATCATTAAAGTTCACACAAAAAGCCCTTTACAACTTAAACAACAACGAGATGCAAAAGGCAAAAGAAAACATAGAAAAAGCCCTTGGCAAGTTAGAAGTTATACTCAGTGCTAAAGATGCACCCAAACTACTTCCTGTTGACAATATAATATCTGTTCAGGAATATATAGGAACGAAAGAATCTATAGAGAAATCTCTCAAAGATGTTCAAGAATTACTAAAAAACAACAAAACACAATCAGCTAGAATACTGCTCAATACACTACAAAGCGAAATAGATGTTACTGTTGTAAGTTTACCACTTGTTACATATCCAGATGCTTTAAAATTGGCAGCAAAATATATTCATGACAATGAAATTAAAAAGGCAAAAAAAGTTTTAGAGATAGCTTTAAGCACTTTTGATAAAACAACTCAAATAATCCCCTTGCCACTATTAAAAGCAACCGACCTCATAGCAATGGCTACAGAACTCTCAGCTAAGAGCAAAAAAGAGGAAGCATTAGTTTATCTAAAATACGCTAGTGATGAGCTAGATGTAGCTCAAACACTTGGTTATGTAAGTAATTCAAGCCATTCATATAAAAGCATGCATGAGCTCATCGAAAAACTAGAAAAAGAGATTCAAGGGAAAAATAAAGCTGAGAAGATATTTGAAGACTTGAAAGCTAAACTCAAAGATTTTAAAGAAAAAGTATTTTCCGAATAATCCATCTAAACTAATTTACCCACTTTTTCAGTGGGTAACAACACACAATAGTATTGGAGATTGTTAGGTCACTCTAATTCTCAAATGGTTTATGATGTATATGTTAATTATATTGATAAATTTAATGTTGATTTTGATAGGTCTATTTCTATTTATAAATAGATTTAGCATAGGCAAGAAATATTTTTGATTTTTAAAAGGTGTTTGAAAGTGCTTAAAATAGGACTTCGTGGTGGAGAAGGAGAGATTCGAACTCTCGGTACAGTTACCCGTACGCATCCTTAGCAGGGATGTGGTTTCAGCCGCTCACCCACTTCTCCATTTGAAGAACGAGATTATAGTCATATATTTATAATAATTAGCTTAAAAATAAATGTTTTTAAATTTAAAAAATTTTCACTATAATCATAATAATTTAATTTATTCTAGGAATTGGCGTATTAAAACTTTATTACTCATTTATTTCACTCTTACACTTTATGCTACTGAGATAGATCAAAAACCTATAGTTATGGATAAAAAACAGATAAATATATCTAAAAATAGAATTCTTGATTATCAAATTACGATTGAATCTTATAGGCACTTATCTAAAAAAAAACAACTAAAAAAAGTAAATTTATACCTCAATCAGCTTCTCCCTCAATACGATAAAGTAATTCAAGATAAAGAAGATTATTGGGCAACTCCAAAAGAGTTTTTAACTTATGGCTTTGGTGATTGCGAGGACTATGCCATAATAAAATATTTTACGCTATTAAAACTTGGCTTTGACGAAAAAAAGCTTTTTTTAACAACTGTTCGAGATAGTTTTAACGGCGGTTATCATATGGTACTTAGTTACTTTGAGAAAGAAGATAGAGCTCCAATGATTTTAGACAATCTTAGCTTTAAGATATTAGATTTACAAAAACGCAAAGATTTAAAAGCAAATCTTTTTATAAACTCAACAGGAGTATATAAGATTACTGATGATTTCAAGCTAAAAGAAACAAAAATTAAATCTTTAAATTTTGAAGAACTCTTAAAAAGAAATGAAGAATTTTAAATACTATTTAAGCGTTAAATAAAGCTTAGAATGTGATAATAGATTATACTAATGTATGAGGAGTTGTTTATGATTAGTCAAATTCTAAAAGTCTATATTGTTCTTACTTTTTTATTTATGGGTAGTTTATATGCTGAACAAAGGTCTGTCACAATGGAAAATCTACTTGATGGCATAAGTTTAGTTCAACTAGGGTTTTTAACAAATACTGAGAAATTTGTCAAAGAAGGAAGCCTTGAAATTAAAAGATCTTCTAAAGTCTTAACCCATTCCAAACATTTAGGAATGCCTAGTTTTAGTGAAGTACAAGAAATTGTATATACTAAAGATAATGCACATCAACTTCATCTACATGCAGACAATTTACTAGTACAGTACCAAGATGGAAACATCACTATGGCACTTAAAGAGTACGACTCAATCATTATGCAGTGTATTAATTGTCATGAAAAATTAAGAGATTTTCGAGATAGAGGAAACGGCTTTAGATAAAAAGAACCTCTAAAAACTAAAGCTTTTCTATAATTCTCTTAACTATGCTTTTTGGATTAGTCGAGTTATAAATCGGTCGTCCTACTACAATAAAATCAACAAATGCATTTTGTGCGTAGTTTATGTCTGCAACTCTTTTTTGATCACCTGCATCCTCACCAAATGGACGGATACCAGGAGTTAAAGTCATAAACTCATTTCTTGTTACACTCTTTATAGATGCACTCTCAAAAGCAGAACATACAACACCATCTAAACCACTCTCATACGCATCTTTTGCAAATTGGTCAGCCTTTTGGGCTATCCCATTTTCATACACCTCTTTAAACTCTTCTTCACTAAAAGATGTAAGAGCAGTCACAGCTAAAACTATTGGTCGTTTTTCATAAGCTTTAAGCCTATCCATAACCCCACTCATAGCTCGTTTTCCAGCAGAAGCATGAACATTAAACATATCAACACCAAGTCCCATTATAGACTCTGCTGCATCAGCCATAGTATTTGGGATGTCATAAAGTTTTAGGTCTAAAAATATTTTAAAATTTGGATTTATTTTTTTTATATCTTTTAAAAAATCAGCACCATCACGAATGTAAGAGCGAAATCCAACTTTTAGCCATACATCATATTTTTTTATTTTTTCAACTAACTCTAAATTTTCTTGTTTTGTAGGTAAATCAAGTGCTACACAAAGTTCCATTTTTTCTCTTTTATATTTTAATTATGAAATTATAGCATTTTTACGAAGTGTTCTTAATGCTCTTCTTACAAGCCATTCTCTATTTTTGCTTGGATGTTTCAAAATATCTTTAGTTACAGATAGAACCAATGTTGGATTTGTTTTTGACAAATCATTGAGATGATTTGCTACTGATTTTCTAACATATAAAGACTCATCATCAACTAAAGATAAAACTAAAGGTAAGGTTCTCTCAATATTTTCAAAAAGGATAGGTATCTGAGTTGCCCATGGCAATCTTAACCTTGTCCCTTCACTCACTAACCTCCGCACATGCTCATTTTCATCACTACACCAATTCTTTAGTTGAATGAGAGTGTATTCGTAATGTTCTACTAAAAAAGGTCGCAAAGCAAATTCTGCACTAAAGAGATGAGTAAGTTCTTTTAAAAGTTCCAATGAAATCTCTGGCTCTTCAATCCCGTAAATAGCCACATAATCTATGATAGGCCAAGAGGCATAATCAAACCAGCCATTGCCGTTTTGATTATACTTCCAAAATTTTGGAATTTGTTTTAAGATTATTGCCGTTTTTGGAAAATCATTTGGAAAAATATTGTAAAGGTGTTCTGCTATATGCTTGACTCTTGCTTTTAACTCAAAGTTTTGTAAATCTTTTACACACTCTTCTACAAAAAAATTTACATCAAGCGACTCATCACAAAGATGTAAAATAGATGCTATTTTTTTTACAGCATCAAGGTCTAGGTTGTCTTTTAAGGCTTTTGCCATAATATCTCTTTACAAAAGTATTTACTATCTCTTACTTATGACATTATAACATCTACAAACTACTAATTGTGGCAAATTCTCCTAATCCTCTTGGCTTATAATGCATTAAAAACTCACCCTTACTTTTTCCATCTGCAAAACTACTTTTATAACCTAGCCCCTCTACAAGTATGCATGTTTTTCTCTTGCATCTTCGTTTTTGTACTTTTCATATTCTATTCTGTAGATGGCACTATAAATAGCTGCTCTGCCCGTTCCATGATAGCAGTGTATAAGAACTGGATAGTTGGTTTTATCATCTAAAACTTCAAAAAATTTGATTAATGTTTCTTTTGTGGGAACCTGCCCTGATGGAATATGTACATGTTTTACATCTGAATTTGTGGCAAAATTATATGCATTTATTGCTTTGTTTTCAGAATCAACTTCATTTTGTTTAGCAGGATTTAGGCTATCTTGAACACCAGGATCAAGTAGGTCTATAACTGTTTTAATTTTGTATTTACTTAAATAGTAAGCTAAATCATCTGGATCTATTAGTGCTGATTTATATACTTTATTTTTACTTATCTCTTCAAATCTATAATCAAAATGCACATAATATGCATAATACGAGCTAGAAAGTAATACAATAGAACCTAAAATTTTCAATATGAATTTCATGTAGCAAACCTTAAACACAGTATCTAGTTGAAACTATATTTAAGGTCTGTTACACCAGAAAAACATTTATTCTACATTATGGCGACAAAAATATTTATTTATTTACCATAGCTGAAATTTTTGCAACGATGCTTGGGTCTTCAAGAGTAGAGATATCTTGAGTAATCTCTTCCCCTTTTGCAATGGCACGAAGAATACGACGCATGATTTTACCTGAGCGAGTTTTAGGAAGTCCTGGTGCAAAAACCATATCATCACACAAAGCAATATTACCTATCTCTTTTTTGATAATGTTGTTAATAGCTTTAACCTCTCCAACCTCATCAGCTACACCATCGTCAGATTTTAATACTACATAGGCAAAGATACCCTCACCTTTAAGTTCATGTGGTTTACCAACAACTGCAACCTCTGCTACATTTGGATGTTTTTTGATAGCTGCTTCAACTTCAGCAGTACCCATTCTATGTCCACTTACATTGATAACATCATCAGTACGACCTGTAATAGTGATATAGCCATCTTCATCATATCTCGCACCATCACCTGTAAAATATACAGCTTTGCCATCTTTTTTTACATCACCAAAATATGACTTAATATATCTCTCTTCATCACCCCAAACACCACGAATCTGTGCTGGCCAAGGCTTAGTGATACACATATAACCAGTTTCACCAACTTCTGCCACCTCGCCAGTTGCAGGGTCTAAGATTTCAGCCATAATCCCTGGTAACGGGAGTGTCGCACAACCAGCTTTAATAGGTGTAGCCCCAGGAAGTGGAGATACTATATGTCCACCAGTCTCAGTCTGCCAGTAAGTATCAACGATAGCACATTGAGAACTTCCAACCTCTTCGTAGTACCATTTCCACGCTGGTGGGTCAATAGGTTCACCAACTGTTCCAAGAACTTTTAATGAACTGAGATCATATTTCTTAGGCTCATCTTCACCCATCTTATGTAAAACTCTAATAGCAGTTGGAGCCGTATAGAACTGATTAATTTTATGCTCTTGCACCATTTTCCAAGGACGACCAGCATCTGGATGTGTAATCACACCCTCAAACATTACAGTTGTAGCACCCATCGCAAGTGGACCATACACTATGTAGGTATGACCTGTAATCCAACCAACATCCGCCGTACACCAGTAAGTATCGTTCTCTTTTACATCAAACACCCACTCCATAGTCATCTGAGCCCAAAGAATATAACCCGCTGAGTTATGCTGAACACCTTTTGGTTTACCTGTAGAACCTGAAGTATAAAGCAAGAAAAGAGGATCCTCAGCATCCATAACCTCGGCTTCACATTTTGAAGATTTATTTTTAATTAGTTCATTGTAAGAATAATCACGCCCCTCTTTCCAAGTTACCTCTTCATTATTACGCTCAACAACTAAAACCTTCTCAACAGGTGTTTCACCTTCAAGTGCCGCATCAACAACTGGTTTTAGCATATATGGCTTTGTCTTTCTATACGCTCCATCAGCAGTGATAACAAGCTTAGCCTCTGCATCGTCTATTCTATCTTTGAGTGCTTCACTTGAAAATCCACCAAATACTATAGAATGGATAGCACCAATTCTTGCACAAGCGAGCATTGCGTAAGCAGCTTCGGGTATCATTGGCATATATATAACAACACGGTCACCTTTTTGAACTCCAAAATCTTCTTTTAAAAGATTTGCAAACCTGTTTACATTATTAGACAAATCATTATAAGTAATATTTTGAATATCTCCACGATCACCCTCAAATAAAATGGCAGTTTTATTCCCTCTTATATCTAAATGACGATCAATACACTGAGTAGAAACATTAAGTTTGCCACCATCAAACCATTTTACAAACGGTGCATTTGATTCATCAAGTACCTTTGTAAACGGCTCAACCCAATCAAGCTTTTCTTTTGCATAATCACCCCAAAAACCCTCATAGTTCTCTTTTGCTTTATTCATTAGAGCGTTATACTCATCCATACTTCCTATATTTGCATTTTTTGCAAACTCTGCATTTGGTTGAAAAACTTGTTTTTTTATTTCTGACATTTTAAGCCCTTATATTTTAAATTAATTGCGAAAATTATATCTTGAAAAAATTCATCTTTCCTTGAAGATTTTTTTTTATTTTTTTTTAAAGTTTTTTTAATGTTAAGAGTTGTAATTGCATCTATTAAGAATAATTCACTATAATTTCAAAATTATTTATAAAAGGATTATAATGTTTGGTAGAACAGAATTAAAAACATACGACTTAACTGCTGAAGAGTTAAGTAAAAAACAATGGGCTAAAATGTCAACTGCAAAAGGTGACATCTGGTTAAAACTTTATCCAGATGAAACTCCAAATACTGTTGCAAACTTTGCACACTTAGCGGAGAGTGGTTTTTACAACAACTTAAATTTTCACCGTGTAATCCCAGGTTTTATGGCTCAAGGTGGTTGCCCAACTGGAACTGGAACTGGCGGACCTGATTGGTCTATCCCTTGTGAAACTGCACTTAACACTACTCGTCATGCACGCGGTTCTTTGTCTATGGCTCACGCTGGACCAAATACTGGAGGAAGTCAATTTTTCATCTGTTTTGTACCTACGCCACATTTAGATGGTGTTCACACTGTTTTTGGCGGAATTGAAGCAGACGATGCAGAAAGTTTTGATGTTCTTGATAGCATTCAAGGTCAAGATGCAATCAACTCTGTTGAAATTTTTGAAAAAAGAGATTAACCTAAAAACATTTTGCACTCAATTAAGTGCGAAATGTTTCAAGCTTTACATTCAGCTCATCTGTTAAAGCGTTAAGATGCTCAGCGGTTGCTGCTATCTCCTCGACACTTCTTGCGTTTACTGATGAGATCTCATTTATCTCTTCCACTTTAGAAATTATAACCCCTACACTCTTACCTGTACTTTCAAAATCTCCTACTGTCTTATCACTAGCACTCACAGCTTCATCTACTAGCTCAGCTGTAAGGTTTATCTTCTGTTCCACCTCTTGAGCTATATCTGCCAACTCTAAAATATCTTTTGAATTTTCTACCATTTGAGACGAAGCATCTCCGATAGACTGAACCACAACATTTATAGTAGCGTTTATCTCAGAGAGTGTTTTTTGCGTTCTCTCTGCAAGTTTTCTTACCTCATCCGCAACAACTGCAAACCCTCTTCCATGCTCTCCAGCTCTTGCCGCTTCAATGGCTGCATTTAATGCTAAAAGATTTGTCTGATCTGCAATATCACTTATGATAGTAAGAACCTCTTTTACATTGTTAGCTTCTCCTGAGAGCTCTTCCATATTTTGAGCTAATTGAGCTTCTGTTTGAGCAGATGTTTGAACTCTTGTTGTAAGTGTTACTATCTCACCTCTTGCATCTTTTAGGTTTGTATTTGCTTTTATAATCTTTTCTTTACTGTTTTGTGCATCTGCTATAGCTTCTACAATTTCATTTTGTATCGCTCTTGAATCAGCTGTTGCTTCATTCACTATAGTTACAGAATTTTCAACATTTTTCCCAACACCTATAGCTGTTGTAGATAGTTCATGCGCCATAGAAGCATTTTCTATCGAACTATTTTTAAATCCAGCCATAAGATTGTTAAACATGGCTATCAAGCTATTTAACTGTTTTGAAATCTCCCCTATCTCATCTTGTGAGTTATTTTGACTTCTAAGAGTAAGGTCGTGAGTGGAAGAGAGATTTGACATGTAGTTTTGTAGTGCAGTAATTGATTTTTTTATAGAGTTCACTATGAAAGCTCCAAGCATTAAACCTAGCAGTATTGAGAGTACCATAACAACCATCAATGTTGATTTTATTGAACTTTTTTTCTCTCTCATACTTTGACTTGCACTGTTTGCTGCATCTTCCGCTTGTTTTACTACACTACCTCCAGCATTTTTCATCTTTGGCAATATCTCTTTAGTGAGTTTTTTATTAAGCCCTACCCATTGATGCGCAGCACTTTCATAACTTTTAGCTGCCTTATAAAATGTCTCAATTTTTTCTAATTCAGAACTGTTTGATGCTATCGATTTCAACATTTTCAATTTACTTAACATCTCCTTAAAATGATTCTTCATCAGTTGAAATGCTTCCTCTTTTTGCGTGAGCATATATATCTTTTCATTTGCTCTAATATTATAAGTCAGTTTCCAAATATCTGTAGCTATATTTGTTTTTTTTACAAGTGTATAAGATAATTTTTTTTGAAGCTCCTCTCTTTTTTCCTCTACATAGTTTTTAGCTTGTAGAGTAGCAAGACTACCATCTTTATGAAGAACTAGAGCAGATTTTTTAAGTTTTTGTATAACTGAGACACCCTCGTTATACAAGTTTTCATATTCTTTTGTATCTTTTCTTGCAATTTTTGACTTTTGTAATATCTCCTTGTCACTCTCTATACTATCAATCGTATCTAATGTTTTGTAGATATTTGCTATATTTTCTTTTGCTAAAACAAAAGCATTCTCTGCTAAAGTATTATCCTCTGTTGAGATATTTGAATTTAAGAGATAGATCTTTTCTTGAAGTATTGTCTTGTAAGCATCTCTCTCTACCTCAGTTGCCATCTCCAAACTAGTCAGTTTGTCACCAATTTCGTTAAGCCCAAAGATAGAAACAACCGAAAGCACTACAGCAGTTAAAATACTTAAAAGCACTAGCAAATACGCCTTTAGTTTTATACTAATATTATTCATTTTAATCCCTTTTTTTATTTATTGTACAATATTTGCATATATCAACTAAGGTTCTACTTAATATTAGTTCTAAATTTGTTATACTTTCAATAAAAAGGATAAGCATCTTAGTCCATATCTGCTGTAGTGTTGACTCACACTTCTTTTTGCAAAAACTTCAAAACGATTTCCCAGATGAGAAGCTCACTGGCTTTTTTTATGATCCTAACATCCACCCCTATTCGGAATACCAACTCCGTTTTTTAGATGTCGAGCGTTCTTGTAAAAAACTCGGCATTAATCTGCTTGAGGGTGAGTATGACTATGAAAACTGGATGCAAGCTGTTCGAGGCTTAGAAAAAGAGCCAGAAAAAGGTGCTAGGTGTGAAGTGTGTTTTGATAAACGCTTTGAAATAAGTGCTCAAAAAGCCCTCTCTCTTGGCGAAAAAACCATGACAACGACACTGCTTGTTAGTCCTTTAAAATCTCAAGAACAGCTCAAAAAGAGTGGTGATATCTTCGAGAAAAAGCATGGGGTGAAATTTATTGCAGTTGATTACCGTGCAGGTGGAGGCACACAAGACCAAAGCAGAATTACAAAAGAGGAACAACTTTACCGACAAGACTATTGCGGATGTATCTATGGCTTAACTATGCAAAGAAAGCAGCAAGATAGACTTATGGATGAGATGTTTTCCCCTATCTCAAAACAAACTCTTCCAGCATCCATTGAAGAGCGATTAGAAATATATAAAAAGCGTATTGAGTTAGAAGAGCAAAATATAAAATACAAGATTATAAAACAAAAATTTTTAAATTATCGTCAATTCAGCTTACAAGTCACTCTAGGCAAAAAAGAAAATATCCCTGCTTATGCACTCTCCTACTCTATAATTCCAAGAAAAAAGGCACAAGGGAAAATTGAATTTAGTGCTTCAAATATCTCTTATTTGAGCCGTGAAGAGGTGAAATTCATCACAAGAGACCATTTCAACTTCCTCTGTAAATCTAAGTATAAAAATATTAAAGAGCTTATTTTCAAAGCTCCAAATTTTGATGAAGAGTTGTATATAAGGGAGAAACTAGGATGTGATTTTTATGATTTAACCCCTATAGTAGTTGTCGAGAATATACCTGATTCTAAAATAACTATAAAGTTAGATGCAAAAACTTACAAAGACACGAGAGAAAAACTAATCATAATCTAATGTTTATTTAGGTAAAATAGCCAAAATTATTATATAAGGCTTTTACCCAATGACTATGGATATTATGGAAATTCAACAAATTATACCTCACCGTTACCCTTTTTTACTCTTAGACCGCATCACTGACTTGACAAAAGGTGAATCAGTTATCGGATATAAAAATGTAACAATAGGCGACAATGTATTTCAAGGTCACTTTCCAGGACATCCAATCTATCCCGGTGTTATGATTTTAGAAGGGATGGCACAAGCTGGTGGAATCTTAGCATTTAAAAGTATGGATATGACAGAAGAGGAAGTAGCAAACAAAGTTGTTTATTTTATGAGTATTGATAAAGCTAAATTTCGTTCTCCTGTAAAACCAGGTGATAAACTAGAATATCGCGTAAGTATGATTAAACAAAAAGGTGCTATTTGGATATTTGATGGTAAAGCATATGTTGATGACAAACTAGTTGCACAAGCTGAATTAAAAGCGATGATTGTTGACAAATAAAAATTATTACGAAATAAAGGTAAAAATTTGAGTAAAATCTCTCCCCTAGCTATTATAGAAAATGGTGCAATTATCGGCAAAGATGTCGAGATTGGGCCGTACTGTTTTATATCATCCAAGGCAACTATAGGTGATGGAACCAAGATAGATCAAAACACTTGTATCTATGGTAAAACAACTATTGGTAAGAACAATAAAATATTTTCACATGCTGTTATCGGTTCTATCCCTCAAGACCTTAAATTTGCTGGAGAGGATGTAGAACTCATCATTGGTGACAACAATAAAATAAGAGAGTTTACTCTTTTTAATCCAGGAACTAAAGGTGGTGGTGGAAAAACTATAGTTGGTTCACACAATCTTTTTATGGGCTATGTTCACTTAGGACATGATGTAATCATAGGAAACCATTGTATTTTAGCAAATGCTGCAAATTTAGCAGGACATGTTGAAGTTGGTGACTATGCTGTTATTGGTGGTATGACTCCAGTTCACCAGTTTGTACATATTGGAAGTTATGCAATGATTGGTGGTGGCTCAGCAGTAGCTCAAGATATACCTCCATTTTGTTTAGCTGAGGGGAATCGTGCAACTCTAAGAGGGCTAAATCTAACAGGTCTAAGACGCAACATAGATAGAGAAGATATAGATAAATTAAAATCAGCATATAGAGAACTGTTTGAGTCTGGAAAGCCTTTGAAAGAAACAGCTTCTGAGTTGGTTGAAAATACTAAAAGTTACAAAGTGCACGACCTGTGTAACTTTATATTAAAAACAAAAAGAGGGATACCTTTTGAGAGGAAAAATGTATGATACATAGACATTGTAGTTTTTGTGATGCAAGTGAAAGTGAAGAAAATCCACTAATAGCTGGAAATGGTGTTTATATTTGTAAAAACTGTGTTGTTTCAGCATATAAAATCATGTTTGGCGATGAAAAAGAGCTAGCTACTTCTGAAGAAAAAGAACTTCTTGATGCAGTTACAAAACTGATGACTCCAAAAGAGTTAAATACATTTTTGGGTGATTATATTATTGGTCAAGAGCGTGCAAGAAAGCTTCTGAGCGTTGCAGTATATAATCATTATAAAAGAATATTTAAAACAAAAAATATAACTAAAGATGATACAGAGATAGCAAAATCGAATGTTCTTCTTATCGGACCAACAGGGAGTGGTAAAACTCTTATGGCGCAAACAATTGCAAGGGTTTTAAATGTTCCTATCGCAATAGCAGATGCTACAAGTCTTACAGAGGCTGGATATGTGGGGGAAGATGTTGAAAACATCTTAACAAAACTTCTACAATCAGCTGATGGTGATATACAAAAAGCTGAACAAGGTATAGTCTTTATAGATGAAGTTGACAAGATCTCTCGTATGAGTGAAAATCGTTCAATCACTCGCGATGTATCGGGAGAAGGTGTACAACAAGCACTTCTTAAAATTATTGAAGGTTCAGTTGTAAATATCCCGCCAAAAGGTGGAAGAAAACATCCAAATCAAGAGTTTACATCTATTGACACAACAAATATTTTATTTATATGTGGTGGTGCATTTGATGGACTCAAAGATATACTCAAGAAAAAACAAGGTGAAAATGTTTTAGGCTTTGGTCACGATAAAAAAACAAAAGATGAGCAAGAAACAACATATCAAATGGTTGAACCTGATGACTTAGTCTCATATGGTCTTATTCCTGAGTTAGTTGGAAGATTGCCTATTATCGCTTCACTCAATGAGATTACACAAGAGGATATGGTTCGCATATTAACAGAACCAAAAAACTCTCTAATAAATCAGTATAAAAAACTATTTTCTATAGATGAAGTGGAATTAAATTTTGAAGATGAAGCATTAAAAGCGATTGCACAAAAAGCTATTAAAAGAAAAACAGGTGCTCGTGGACTTCGTGCAATTTTAGAAGAAAATATGATAGACATTATGTATGAGCTTCCTGAGTACAGCGGGTATGAAGTTTTAGTTACAAAAGATGTAATTGAAAATGGTGATACACCAGTATATATTAAAAAAACAACACAAAAAACAGCATAAGGCATATACATGATATTTAGTAAAATAGTAGGTCTTTTTTCAAGTGATTTATCTATAGATTTAGGAACGGCAAATACTATTGTAATTGCAAAAGGAAGAGGTATTATTATCAATGAGCCTTCTGTTGTTGCCGTTAAGACTGAAAAATATGGACAACAAAGAGTTTTGGCTGTTGGACATGAAGCAAAAGATATGGTTGGTAAAACTCCAGGTAATATCAAAGCTATTCGTCCTATGAGAGATGGTGTAATCGCAGATTTTGATATGACTGAAAAGATGATTAGAAAGTTTATTGAAAAAGCACATGGAAGAAGTACTTTAATTAGTCCAAGAATTATTATCTGTGTTCCATATGGCTTAACTCAAGTTGAAAGAAAAGCTGTTCGTGAATCTGCTCTTAGTGCTGGAGCTAGAGAGGTTTTTCTTATAGAGGAACCTATGGCAGCTGCAATTGGTGCGGGGATTGACATCCGTGAACCTCAAGGGAATTTAGTTGTAGATATTGGTGGTGGGACTACTGAAATCGGTGTCGTTTCTCTTGGTGGACTTGTTCTTTCTAAATCTATCCGTACTGCTGGAGATAAACTAGACAAGGGTATAGTTGATTATGTTAAGAGAAAATACAATCTTTTAATTGGTGAGCGAACCGCTGAAGAGATTAAAATCAATATTGGTACCGCTGTTGCTCTCGATGAAGAACTTACTATGATTATAAATGGTAGAGACCAAGTTGAAGGGCTTTTAAGTTCTGTGGAGCTTACAAGTGAAGATGCGCGAGAAGCTATGCAGGAGCCACTTAAAGAAGTAGCAGAAGCACTTCGTGATGTCTTAGAAAAGATGCCACCTGATTTAGCTGGAGACATTGTAAACCACGGTATTATACTTACGGGTGGTGGTGCTCTTATCCGCCAACTAGACAAGTATTTATCTGATATTGTAAAAATACCTGTATTTGTTGCTGATGAACCGCTACTTGCCGTTGCACACGGAACTGGTCGAGCACTAGAAGAGATAGACCTACTACAAGAACTTTTCGAAAATGAATAAAGAGCTCTTTAGCTTTTTTTTAATCTTCATTGCACTCTTTTTGGGTGCATTATACTACACAAATACCATTCAGGGTCCTTTTATATCTGCTCTTAATTACATCAAATCAAGCTATCACAACTCTGTAGAATTTGTTGAGTACACAATTGATAAACATCTATTACAAGCGCAAAACATTCAAGAGCTCAAAGAAGAGATACAACAATACGAAAACAATCATCTTGTGATGCAACAACTTGCTTCTGAGGTTACTGATCTTTTTAAGCAAAATCATTCAAAACTAAAAACTGATCCAAGAGTAGAATTAGTAAGAACAATTTCATACGCTAAATTTGGAGACTTCAATAGAATTTGGCTAGAAGCAAGTGAATTTAATAGTTCAAAAATCTATGGACTAATTTATAAAGAATTAGTAGCAGGTATTGTTATAAGCCAAAACAACAAACCTTTAGGACTCCTCAACAAAGACATTAAAAGCTCTTATGCTGTGTATGTTGGAAAAGACTCTGCTCCTGGTATTGTTCACGGAAACAATTCAGAACATTTAGTTGTAAAATTTATACCCTCTTGGTTCGATATAAAAGTTGGTGATGAAGTTATCACCTCTGGGCTAGATAAAATATTTTTCAAGGGTTTAAAAGTTGGACGTGTCATCTCTGTTACAAAATCTCAGGGTTATCAAAATGCTATTGTAGAAGCTTATTATAAAGCAAATAACCCCAACTATTTTCATATGATAACAAAAGTAAAATGAAATATATAATTTTTTTATCATTACTATTATCATCATTAGTTGCAGATAAATTAACAATAGGTGCAGGACCATATATACAAACGCAACCCTATAAAAACACCAAGTCGATTACTGTTCCATCGCCTGTTTTATTTTATGATAATGGCATCGCTTATATAAGATGGACGAGAATTGGTCTCTACTTTTTAGGTGAAAGTAAGGATGAATATTCATGGGGATTTTCACTCACAGCCCTTCCTCGCCCCTATGGTTACTTAGCTTCTGATTCTGTTGCTTTACATGGTATGGATGAGAGAAAAACTTCATGGGAAGGTGGTTTAGCCTTTGGTGCAAAAGTAGATAAAGCATATATTGAAATTTTAGCTGTTAGTGATCTATTAAACGCTAATGATGCCTGGGTCATCAAGACAGAAATAGGATATGAATTTAAAGTAAACAACTTCTCTTTTTATCCAAGTGTAATTGCTGTATATCAATCATCAAACTTTGTAAATTACTACTATGGTGTTAAGCAAGAAGAGGTAACTACTAGTAGAAGTTTCTATCATCCTAATGCTGATATGCAGTATGGACTTCAAACTTACATACAACATCCAATCACCGATGGGTTTTCCTTTTTTGCAAATTTTAAAGCTGATTTACTCTCATCTGAAGTGACTTCTAGCCCTATAGTAGATGACAACTTTATATACTCAGGGATACTTTCTCTTATCTATACTTTTGAGCAGTAAAATTCTATTTTAAAACTCATCAAATTTTAAGTGCTTTTTATCTATAATAAAAAAATTTATTATATACATCTTAAAAGGTAAAAAATGCCAAAACGCACAGATATAAACACTATTTTACTTATAGGTTCTGGTCCAATTATTATTGGTCAAGCTTGTGAATTTGACTATTCAGGAACTCAAGCCGTTAAAACTCTAAAAGAGCAAGGCTACCGTGTTGTTCTTATCAATTCTAATCCTGCAACTATTATGACAGATCCAGAGTTTGCAGATAGAACTTATATAGAGCCTATCAAAGAAGATGTAATAGCTGAAATTATTAAAAAAGAAAATGTAGATGCTGTTCTTCCAACAATGGGTGGTCAAACTGCACTTAATGTTGCTACAAGTATGTACGAAAAAGGGATGTTGAAAGGGGTAGAATTTCTTGGGGCAACTCCTGAGGCAATACACAAAGGTGAAGACCGCTCAGCGTTCAACGAAGCTATGATAAAAATTGGTATGGATTTACCAAAAAGTGCCAATGCATATAGTGTTGATGAAGCGATAGAATTAGCTCGTGAGATTGGTTTCCCAGTTATCAGTAGAGCTTCTTTCACTCTTGCCGGTGGTGGTTCAGGTGTTGCCTACAATATGGAAGAGTTTAAGAAATTAGCTGAGGAGGGCATCTCTGCTTCCCCTGTTAATGAGATCGAAATTATGGAGTCTATGCTTGGCTGGAAAGAATATGAAATGGAAGTTATCCGCGATAAAGCGGACAACTGTGTAATTATCTGTGCAATCGAGAACTTTGATCCAATGGGTGTGCATACTGGTGACTCCATAACAGTTGCTCCTGCACTTACACTTACAGATAAAGAGTACCAAAGAATGCGTGATGCTTCTTTTGCAATTTTAAGAGAGATTGGGGTTGACACAGGTGGATCAAATGTTCAGTTTTCAATTTGCCCAAAAACTGGGCGTATGATTGTTATTGAGATGAACCCTCGTGTATCTCGTTCTTCTGCTCTAGCATCAAAAGCTACAGGGTACCCTATCGCAAAAATAGCGACACTTTTAGCAGTTGGTTATACACTTGATGAACTTACAAATGACATTACAGGAACTCCTGCATCATTTGAGCCTGTAATTGACTATGTTGTAACAAAAATTCCCCGTTTTACATTTGAGAAATTCCCTGAAGCTGTAAGTACATTAAGTACAAGTATGAAATCAGTTGGTGAGGTTATGGCAATCGGTAGAACATTTAAAGAGTCAATGCAAAAAGCTCTCTGTTCTCTTGAAACAGATCTTTGTGGTTTCAATGAACTAAATGCAGATACAGAATTTGTGAAACATGAAATCCGTCGTCCAAATGCAGATAGAATGTTGTATGTTGCAGAAGGTTTTCGCCGTGGTATGAGTATAGATGAGATGTATGATACCTGTGCGATTGACCACTGGTTCCTTTATCAAATTCAAGAGATTATAGAAGCGGAAAACTCTATTACGGACAAAATTTTATTTGATGAAAAATTTATGAGAAGCCTGAAAGTTGATGGTTTTTCAGATAAAAGAATCGCACAACTTATCAAGAAAAACTCTCATCAAGAGGTGAGTGAAAATGAAGTGTACGAGAAAAGAAAATCTTTAGGTGTATCATTAGAATTTAATGAAGTTGATACATGTGCGGCTGAATTTGAAGCACTCACTCCATACCTTTACTCTACAACAAATATTATTGTATCTCCAAACGCTAAAAACAGAGTAAGTGATAAGAAAAAAGTTCTTATTTTAGGTGGTGGACCAAATAGAATAGGTCAAGGTATCGAATTTGACTACTGCTGTGTTCATGCTGCTTTTGCTTTAAAAGAGATGGATATAGAGTGTATTATGTACAACTGTAATCCAGAAACTGTTTCAACTGACTATGATACCTCTGATGTGCTTTATTTCGAGCCAATTGATTTTGAACATGTGAGAGAAGTTATAGAAAATGAGCAACCAGATGGAATTATAGTTCATTTTGGTGGACAAACTCCATTAAAACTTGCAGATGCGCTTACAAAAATTGGTGCTAATATCTCTGGAACTCCTTCTGCTGTTATTGATCTCGCAGAAGACAGAGAACAGTTTTCAGATTTTGTAAATAAACATGGACTAAAACAACCTGCCAACGGTTTGGCTCGCAAGAAAGAGGAAGCTGGACCAATCGCTGAGAAACTAGGTTTTCCAGTTCTTGTTCGTCCATCATTTGTTCTCGGTGGTCGTGGCATGAAAATAGTTTATAGTCATGAAGAGTTAAATGATTATATGGCTCTTGCGATAAGTGTTTCAAATGAAGCTCCTGTTTTAATTGACAAATTTTTAGACCAAGCTATAGAGCTTGATGTAGATGCTATTACTGATGGGAGTGATGTTTACATAGGTTCTGTCATGCAACATATTGAAGAAGCTGGAATTCATTCAGGTGACAGTGCCTGTTCACTACCCCCTATAAATCTTTCACCAGAGATGATTGAGAAAGTTGAACAACAAACAAGGACTATAGCTCTTGGTCTTGGTGTAGTTGGTCTTATGAATGTTCAATATGCAATCTTTAAAGATGAAGTTTACCTTATAGAGGTAAATCCAAGAGCTTCAAGAACTGTGCCATTTGTTTCAAAAGCTACAGGGATGCCTTTAGCAAAAGTTGCTACTCGTGTTATGGTTGGTGAGACATTAAAAAGTTCACTAGAGTATTATGACAAATACAACATAGTTCAAGAGGTTAACGGCTTATTAAAACCTAAACTAAAAGGTCATATCTCTATCAAAGAGGCAGTATTTCCTTTTCATAAACTAATTGGTGCTGATTTAGTTCTAAGCCCTGAGATGAAATCAACTGGTGAAGTGATGGGGATTAGTTCTAACTTTGGTGTGAGTTTTGCAAAAGCACAATTGAGTGCTGGAAATAAAATCCCTACTTCTGGAACTTGCTTCCTCTCTTTTGTCGATACAGACAAGGTTTATGCTCCAGAGATAGCAAAAGGGCTCCATAAACATGGATTTAAGCTTGTTGCAACCAAAGGCACACAAGCGGTTATCGAAGGTGCTGGTATCCCATGTGAGCGTGTTCTTAAGATTTCTGAGGGTCGTCCAAATATTGAAGATAGTATGAAAAACGATGAAATTGCAATGGCAATAAACACTTCTGACAACAATACATCTAAAAAAGACGCTACTGTAATCCGTCAAGAAGTACTCAGAAAAAACATACCTTATTTTACAACTCTAAGTGCAGCAAGGGCAATGATCCTCGCACTAGATGAAATGGACGATAACTCATGGTCAAGAGCAAAAGCTTTACAAGACTTTCTTCTTTAGAAGTGAGCGTAATTCTTACACAAACCGACACTACTGTCGGTTTTTTATCTCAAAACGCCAAAAAACTTTATGAGATAAAATCTCGTAATACTACAAAGCCATTCATAAGAGTTTATTCAAATTTTAAAACCCTTTTATCTTTTGGCCATAGAATTCCAAATAAATTCAAAAATAGTGTGAGACGATCAAAAAAAACAACTTTTATTGTTAAAAACACTGCCTTTAGAGTTGTAGAGCCCTCTTTAGACTCTCAAATTCTTAAAAATTTACAATGGAATTTTTCCACATCTGCAAATGAATCCACTAAAAAGTTTCACAGAGAGTTTTGTGAAAAAAAAGCTGATATAATAGTAGAAGACAATGAAGGATTACACGAGTATAGCTCGTCGAGTCTTATTAAGATTGGTAAAATTAAAAGGAGAAAAATAAGATGAGTAAATTTGTCATGGCTTTTTTAAGTGGTACTTTTTTTACATTTATCTTAGATTTTTTCATCTTTTTAGGAATTAAACTTCACTATATAGATTTTTACGGAATTGATCTTTATTACAATATACTCTTTGCTGATAATCAAAGCCCTCTGCTTTATCTTGTTTCAAGTATAATTTTAGGATATATTACTATCTATATTGACAATAATAAACTCAGCACGATTGTACTTGGGATTTTGTTTTTCATAGTTTCATTAACTCTTATAGAACCTATTGGTAATTATGTAGGAAAGATGATACTTATGGAAAAAAATGTAACTTTTAGAGACCATAAATATACTTTTACAGGGGATATTTACTATAATGGCAGAGATACAATAACATTTTATGATTATGAACTTGAAAAAATTATATTTTTAAAGAAAAAGGATTTAAAACAATGAAGCATATTTCTTCAATAGCCGGTGGCGTTGCACTTGGGAGTGCGGGTGTTCTTATGATGAGTGTACTAAGCGGATGTGAAGCACCACAAGAACAACAACAGCAACAAAATCGTTTCATAGTAATTGAACAACAAGCAAATGGAAAGTATATAGTTGTTGAAGAGATGCCTACCGAGGGTCCTAGTCGTGCGATTATTCGTGAAAAAGATGCCAATGGTAATACTGTTGAGCGTTTTATGAGTGAAGCAGAGATGAAAGCACTTGCAGAACAAGAGTATCAAAAAGTACAAGACGGCACATCTGAGACTATACAAAGTGGTGACAGCAGTGGCGGTATGGGTCTTGCAGGAACTATATTAGCTGTAGCGGCAGGTTCACTTTTAGGTAATATGATTGGTAATGCTTTAATGAACAACAAAAACTTTTCAAAGAATGCAGCAAACTCTAATAAGAGTGCTTATAGTCGTTCAGCCGCTTCAAGAAGTTCAACGAAAAAAAGCAGTACAAGAAAAAGTTTCTTTGGTGGTAGTTCTAGCAGAAGTTCATCTTCTAGCAGAGGTTTTGGAAGTTGAGCATGGTTACATTACAAAAATTAAGTCCACTTGATGATGCAGCTTTAGAAGAGTTAGGTTTTACTTGGCATACAGATGAAGATGGAACGAAATATGTAAGTGACGAGCTTGTTGAAGTATCACATAGTGAGGCAGAAGCTTATTATGAAGCAGCAAATACAATCTATGATATGTATGTAGAAGCTGCAGAATTTGTAATTGCCAATGATCTGTTTTTTGAGCTTGGCATCCCTTTTAATCTTGTTGAAGCGATTAAAAAAAGTTGGGAAAGTGATGTTCACTGGCACATCTATGGGCGATTTGATTTAGCTGGTGGTCTTGACGGTAAAGATATAAAACTCATAGAATTTAACGCTGATACTCCAACTGGTCTTTTTGAAACAGCCCTACTTCAATGGGCATTACTCAAGCATAATGATATGGATGAAGCCAAACAATTCAACAATGTATATGAAGCGATAAGTCAAAACTTTAAAAGACTCATCACCCTATTTGATGATACAGAACTTTTTGATGAGCGTTATGATGGCTGGAAAATACTTTTTTCATCCATAGATGGCAATGACGAGGAGGAAACAACAACAAGACTACTCCAGCAGATGGCAACTGATGCTGGATTTAACACAAGTTTCGAATATCTGCAAAATGTAAATTTTGATGACAACGGAATCTCTGATGCATATGAAAATGGGTATGAATACTGGTTTAAACTCTACCCATGGGAAGATATGGGGCATGATGAACCAGAACTAGCTACCACTATATCAAACATTATGAAAAATCAAAAAGCAATCATATTAAACCCTGCATACACACTACTCTTTCAATCAAAGGGGATGATGAAAATCTTATGTGACCTTTTTCCAGACTCTCCGTACCTACTAAAAACTTCTTTTGAGCCACTAGAGGGGATAAAACAGGTTGAAAAATCTGTATTTGGTAGAGAGGGTGCGAACACTAAAATCATTGACGCTAAAGGTGATGTTTTACAAGAGAAAGATGGCCCATATGATAACTATAAAAAAGTGTATCAAGAGTATGTAGATTTTAACAAAGATATTCATGGCAAAAAGTATCAAGCTGGCGTTTTCTTTGCTTATGAGGCTTGCGGAATGAGTTTTAGAAAAGGTGATGAGATTATGGACAATATGAGTAAGTTTGTAGGTCACATTCTCGTTTAAGTATATTTCTTAGTTACAAGCCTTTATAAGCTTGTAACTGTAATAACACTTTGAGAATTTTCAAAAATTCTTTTAACTCTATCTTGCCAAATTGTACCAAAGTCTATAAGCTCTTCTTCACTTGCACTACCTTGCATCATTTTTTGCATCAATGGTTGCATTTTTGGATTTGGAGCAACAGAGGATGGATTATAAATAACATCTACACTTTCATTATTGTCAATTCTGGTAAATCTTGCAGATGAACTAATATTTGCATTAAAATCCATAAGAGAGTGTCTAGCAAACTTACCAGCTAAACCTTTAAATCCACTTCTATCAGTCGCACCTGTTATATGAGATATAACATTACCTATGACACCGGCAACTCCATCTTCTAGCGATTCTTTAAACTCCACTTTAATACTACCTCGAACAGCTCTTTCGTTTGGATAGAGAGCTTTTAATGCCTCTTGCGTTATGAGGTATGCACCTGCAACTGTTGGGCAACTATGCCCTGCTGATTTTACAACATCAAGATAAGTAAACTCATACTCACCATTTTCAAATGCACCTAGTACATTAGAGAGGGGGTCTTTCACTTGAATAACTTCACAATTGTCAAAAAACTTTGGATAACTCATTATATATTCCTTATTTCTATTACTTTAGCGCTTAGATTTATTGTATCACTCTGTGCTTCAAATACATCATCGATTTTCAATGTTGAGAGATCAACTACCTTATTATTTTGAGATATTTGAGCAAATCCACTCTTGCTTTTAAATTTTGGATTATTTGATTCTAGCATATTTTTTAAATTATTCAATTGATTTTGCGCAACATTTATAACTGCATTGATAGCATTTGGATAGTTGATGGTAATATGCTCTAACTCTTTAGAAAAAGTTTGCAATTTAAAATTGATAGTTTGTATATATGCACCTTGGAGCTGTTTAATTTCTGTATTTTTTTGAACAAGTTTTTTCTCTATTGAATGTTGCGAGTAAGAACTATAGAGGTGCTCCAGCTCCTGTTGTTTTACAAATAATTTTTGAGATAGTGTTTGAGAAAATTGCATCTGAAGTGAATCCAAATATTGATATAGTTCATTTGTATCAGGAAGAATCATCTGCATTGCTGCGCTAGGTGTTGGTGCTCGTAAATCTGCACAAAAATCACTTATAACCCAGTCTATTTCATGCCCTACCGCAGAAACTATAGGTGTTTTAGCTCTAAAAATCGCATCTGCAACCACCTCTTCGTTAAAAGCCCATAGGTCTTCTATGCTTCCACCACCACGCCCAATAACAATAATATCATAATATCTAGTATCACTAACAATTATTGCATTTGCAATTGCCCCAGCTGCACTATCACCTTGAACCAATACATCATACAAATCAATATCTATTGCTCTGTATCTTGTGTTTGCAACTCGTAACATATCTTGCACAGCTGCACCTGTCACAGATGTTATAAGAGCAATTTTACGAGGAAAGGGAGGCAGTTGTTTTTTTATAGACTCTTCAAAATAGCCTTGTGATGAAAGCTTTTGTTTTAACTGTTCATATGCCAAAGCCAAAGCGCCGTGACCTGCTGGTTCTATTGAAAAACAATTAATTTGGTATTCACCACGAGGCTTGTAAAGAGTGATAGCACCATCGAGAATAACTTTAAGTCCCTCTTTTAACTGAAACTTTAACTTTGATGCATTACCACGAAACATCACTGCTTTTAGTGTTGAAGAGGAATCTTTAAGAGTAAAGTATATATGTCCGCTGTTGTGAAAAGTTATACGGGAGAGTTCACCCTCAACTAAAACACGATTAAAGCTTGTCTCTAGTAAAGATTTAATCTGCTCATTGAGTGCAGACACACTAAGTGTATGCATAAATTATTACTTTTTTCTTGCTATTAAAAGTGTAGAGATATCCATAGAAAAGCTTTTTGTATATAATATCTCAAAACCAGCACTTTTAAGTTCATTTTGCATATTTTCTACAGTTGAAAAATCTTCTATAGAGTTTGGTAAGTACTCATATGCTTCTTTGTTTTTAGAGATAAATCCACCAACTTTTGGTAGTATTTTATTCGTATAAAAATTCATTATTTTTGCTATTAGTGATGGATTTTCATTTTTCATAAACTCTAAAATTACAACTAATCCGCCAACTTTTAAAACTCTATTGAACTCATCTAAAGCTTCTTTTCTCTCAATAACATTTCTAATCCCATAAGTGATACTAACAATATCACTAGACTCATCTTCAAGTGGAATTTCCGTAGCTTTTGATATATGATAATGAAACTCAGGATACTTCTCTTTTGCAACATCCACCATACCAACAGAAGGATCAACACCAACAATCTCATTGATTGTAACATCGGAGGTCTTAGCACGCTTTTTCCAAAAATCCATCATATCACCAGTGCCACAAGCAACATCTACAATTTTATCAAGCTCACCTTTACCATAAAATTGATATGCCTTATCACAAGCTTTGCGTCTCCAGCTTTTGTCAACACCCATACTCATTACACGATTTGCAGTATCATATGTTGGAGCAATATCGTCAAACATTGAGACAATTTTTTCTTGTTTTTGCATCTAAATCTTTCCTCAGTTAATTCTATAAATTATTTGTTTCTTTCATCCACATCATTATATCTTGCTCTTCTTTTTGTAGATTTAAAATTTCAAATTTTGTATCTAAATTTTTAAATCCTTTTGAGCCACCAAATGAGGGAGCTACAAAGGAGAGATAATAATCAACATATACTTTACTTAATGCAAACATTGCTGCACCTCCTTCAATCATAATATTATTATAACTATCGAGCAATGAAAAATTATCTGCAATGAAAACTCTTCTATTTTTCACATTAAACAAAGGGATAGTTTTATCAAATGTTTTTTCTTTTGAGAGTATGAGTATATCAGGGGCTTTTCCATTTACAAGTCTTGAATCAAGCGTAGGTCTATCTATTCTAACAGTATTTCCGCCAATCACTAGTAAATCACATAGATCCCTCATCGCATGAGTTTTTCTTCTGGATTCTTTTGAACTGATTATTCCCCCATCAGTAGTGCCATTTAATCTTTGTGCCCATTTAAAGAATATAAATTTTTCTTTACTCCATAAGCTAAATGGCTCTAATAAATTACTACACTCTTTTTGTAAAATATTTTCTGCTACATCTACACCATTTTTTCTTAGTATATCATTGCCATGAGCAGCAACTTCATTAAAGTCACTTACCCCAACATAAACTTTTTTAATACCAAGTTGAGATATTAAAGAGGCGCAGGAGGGTGTTTTACCTTGATGAGAGCATGGCTCTAAAGTGGCATAAAGTGAAACATTTTTAAAACAATTATTATGATTTTGCAAAAGATATGCGTGTATTTCAGAAGATGATGTTAACGACAAAATATCAGTATTGCTAGTGAGTTTACAATATGCATCTTGAAGTGCCATAATTTCAGCATGTGGAGTTCCAGCTTTTTTGTGTGCATTTATGCTTAAGAGTTCACCTCTGTCACCAACTACACAACATCCAACCGCTGGATTTGGATAGGTAAAACCCTGATATTTCCAAGCCTCTTGCAAGGCTAAGTTCATAAAAAAGTTACTGTCGATTACCATTCAAAATATGTTTTAGCTTTGTTGATATCATAAAAGTCAATTACAACTTCCTCACCATCTACATTAACAAAAATTTTAGAATCTTGAACCTTAATGAGAGTACCTTTACATTTTTCTTTATTTACTAGAAGAAGTGAAACTTTTTCACCTATTGATAACAAATAATGTTTTAAGGTTGATAATTTTCTCTCAATTCCAGGAGTTCCAACTTCAAGTCTATAGTCACCTGAAACTGGTGGAGTGACATCAAGTAAAGGGGATATGAGATGTGTTAACTCAACACAAGAGTCAAGACTAACCCCTGCTCTTTTACCAGAAACAATCTCTTTAGAAATTACACTAACACGGTAAATTGTTTCATCATTTTCACTCACCACTGTAGTATCATACAGTTCTAAATCTACCGATTTTACTAGTGAATTAATATCGCTCTCAAGACTCATCTTTAGTATCCTTTGCAATTCTCTTAAATAAATCTTCAATATTTTGTGATTTTTTAAGTTGTTCGTCAAATTCAAAAGCAAATTTTGGGCAACGAAACCAACCTTGATCTTTAAGGCAAAAATCTTCAATAATTGGACGAGCTTTTCTTAAAAGTTTCAAATAAGCTCTTTTTTCTTCTTCTGTAAATAAACTAGGGTCAATATAAACCTTAGCATCACTTTTACCACGAGAACACTTCACTTCAATTATACTTAATTCGTGAAGACGCTTGTCATTTAAAGAGCTTAAAGCCTCTGGAATCAACTGTAAAAGTATTGATTCCGTACGCTTGAGTTTTATCTGTGCTTCTGTCATTTATAAACTTACTTTTTGCTCAACTTTTTTGAATGTCTCAAGAATATCACCAGGTTGAACATCGTCGTAGCCACTAATAACAACACCACACTCGTAGCCATTGCCAATCTCTTCAACATCATCTTTGAAACGCTTCAGTGAAGTAAGTTCACCCTCATAATGAACTACACCATCACGAATAACACGAACCATACCACCACGGATAAGACGCCCATCAACAACAACTGAACCAGCAACAACACCTTTAGGGATTTTAAACACTTCTCTAACTTCTGCTTGACCTGTATTTTCTTCAGTGTATTTTGGAGCCATCATACCTGTAAGCATTCCAGTGATATCATCGATTAATTGATAGATAATTGAGTAAGTTTTTATCTCAACACCTTTTTGTTTTGCACTTGCTTTAACTGCACCAGTTGGACGAACATTAAATCCAAGTAGTACACAGTTTTCAGAGTTATTTACAAGTTCAACATCACCTTCAGTTATTCCACCAACTCCACTTGAGATGATATTCACTTTCACTTCATCATTTCTTAAGGCTGTAATAGATGTTTTAATCGCTTCGAGAGTTCCATGAACATCCGTTTTAAGAACAACTTTAAGAGATTTTAATTTACCCTCTGCAATCATTGCTGTCATATCTTCAAGTGACGACTTCGTACTAATTGAAAGCTCTTTATGTCTGTCATACTCATGACGCTTTAAAGCAAACTCTTTTGCTTCTTTATCGCTATTCATAACTGTCATAATTTCACCAGAAGCTGGAACTTCGTTAAGTCCAGCTATCACAGCTGTATGAGATGGTAAAAGTTCTTTTATTTGCTTTTTATGCTCATCAATCATCGCTTTTACACGACCATAAGCAGCACCACAGACAACATAATCACCAACTTTTAGAGTACCATTTTGCACGATAACCGTAGCAACTGGACCACGACCTTTTTCTAAAGAAGACTCGATAACAGCAGCTTTTGCAAGTGTGTTTTTATTTGCTTTAAGTTCTAGTATTTCCGCAGTTGTGAGAATATTTTCTAATAAATCATCAATACCCATACCAGATTTTGCAGAAACAGGAACAAACTCTACATCCCCGCCCCAATCAACAGGGTTGATACCATGTTCTGCCATTTGACCTTTTACCATATCAGGTTGCGCTGTCTCTTTGTCCATTTTGTTTAAAGCAACAATAATAGGAACACCTGACTCTTTCGCCATTTTAATAACTTCAAGAGTTTGTGGTTTTACACCATCATCAGCAGCAACAACGATAATAATAATATCTGTAATATCAGTACCCTTTTGACGCATATGACTAAATGCAGCATGCCCCGGTGTATCGATAAATGTAATTGCTTTACCATTTTGCTCAATCGTATATGCACCAATATGCTGAGTAATTCCACCAGCTTCACCATCAGTAACTTTCGCTTCACGGATAGCATCAAGAAGTGAAGTTTTACCATGGTCAACATGACCCATAATTGTAATAACAGGAGCACGCTCAGTTGCATCTGGATCTTCTTCTATATCTTTTACATCTTGAGTAAACTCATCTTTAGGGTCAATAATAGTAACTTCAACTTCAAACTCTTCACTTAAGATTTCAATTTCGTCGTTCCCGAGAAAATCATTTTTAGTCATCATCATACCAAGATCAAAAAGTACTTTTATGACATCTGACATTGGTCTTTTAAGAGCTTCTGCGAACTCATAAACACGAATATCTTCAGGAATCTCCACATGTGTTACAATCTCTTCTTCATGACTTGCTTTTGCATATTTTTTTCGCTTATCTTTACGAACTTTTCTACCACGGGGTGCTTGTTTTTTATTAGCATTTCTCCCAATTGGCTTAGGTGGTCTCGGTTTTCTTGGCTCTTCAACAGGAAGTGGAGCTCTCTCTGTTGAGTTTAAATCTAAGAGTGTCACTTGATTATCCATATCCATAGATACATCACTCATGGAACCACCAAAAATATCTATCCTCTTCCCTTGCTCTTGTTTTTTTGCATTACTTGAACTTTGTTTTGTCTTCTTCTTTTTAGCTAATTCCTCTAAAGCTTCAGCGCTTATTTTTCCATAACTAGAAACAGAAGCTTGTTTTTTTGGCATATCAAAATTTTCTTGAACTTCTACCTTAGGTTTTTTCTTTTTTACAATTTTAAGGCCAGATCTTTTTATTGCCTGTTTAACAATAACAGGACCAGTAGATTTCTGCTCTTTGACTTGTGTCTTGTTTTCTACATTCTCTGTTGTAGGCTTCTGCGTTTCAGTAATAATTTCTTTCTTTTTTGAAATTTCTCTTACAGGCTCTACTTTTGTGATCTCTTTTTGTTGAGGAGCTTCTTCTACTTTTTGAGATTCTATTTGAGCATCTTTTTGAGGAGTTTCTTCTTTTTTTTCTGGTGTTTCATTTTTTACTTTAACTGCTGTCTTCTTCTGTGTTTCGGGTAGATTATTATCACCGTTCATGATGTAATTTGCAATCTCTTCTGCTTGTTCCATACTAACTTTACTTTGTGCGGCTTTCACTTCTATACCCATATTCTTAGCTTTCTCTAAGACATCTTTAGAAGCTATCCCAAGCTCTTTTGCAATTTCGCTAACGCTAACTTTTTCTGTCATCAGTGATGATCTCCTTTAGTCTATTCGTAATTTTATCTCTATCACCACTTCTGCATTGTCGCATAAGTGCTTTTAATACTTTTTTTTCATCTAAAATACAATTATTACACAGATAAAAACTTCTTCCAAATCCGGTAAAAGTTTCTAGCTGTCCATTTTTGCATCTAAATCTATTTAGTTCATTTTGTACATATCTTAGCCTACAAGAGATGCACATTCTCACTGGTTGATGAAATTTTGTCGCCATTATATCTAAAACTTGCTTTATTTAATAGAGATTACCTCTCTATTATGAGCCCATTGTTATCAAAGTTTAATATTTTCACTGAAAAGTCTGGAAATTTTTGCTTTAACCTGTTTGCAATCATCGCAGTATCTTCATCATAAGCCATAGAAAAAAATGTAGAACCACTCCCTGAGAGTGTGCTCATAAGTGCTCCACTCTCATATGCAACTTTTTGAACACTAAAAAGTTCAGGTAATGTTTTCATTCTCGCTTTTTGATGAAATCTATCTCCAGTTGCAAGTTTTAACATCTCCCAATCTTCATTAAAAAATGCAGCAACTGTCAAAGCTGTGTGGGAGAGATTATAGATAGCATTCTCTTTTGAATACGACTTCGGTAGAAGTGTTCTCGCTTTTGCTGTGCTAATTGGTTTATTTGGTATTACCACTATCGCTTTAAGATAATCAGGAAGATGTTTTCTTTGAGAAAAAACTTTATTTTTCTCAACTGTAGCCGCATTAAATCCACCCATAACAGCTGGTGTAATGTTATCTGGATGTGGCTCATACACAAGTGCATGATTTAAAATTCTTCTTTTGCTTACTCTTATACCTGCTGCTTCATGTGCACTTGCAATTGCACTTACAATCACCGCAGAGGAACTCCCAAGTCCTCTTGACATCGGCACTTGATTATAAAAAGTAAATTTAAAATTTTGTCTTTTTTGAGTTAAACGGTTGTAGTGGTCATTAAAAATACTTACAAAAAGGTTATTACCCTTTAAGCGTGGATTATTTTCACCCTCGCCCCTAATACTAACACTAAAAAATCTAGATTGATGGAACTCCACCTTATTACGCAAATCTACTGCTAGCCCTAAAGAATCAAATCCTGGACCTAGGTTAGCACTGGTTGCTGGTACGCTTACTGTCACTAATATTTCCTATCCAACTGCACCAATAGAATATAAAGGCGTTGTTATTTTATTAAAATCATCAGTTTTAAGTAACTCTGGAAGCATAAACTTCATCTCTGGTACTTCTACTAATTTTTCAGTTTTTATTTCTGACGCGATTTTAACAAAGTATAGCTTTCCAATCGCTTTTATTGGTTGATTATTATTAAAATAAAAAGCATCTGTTGCAAAAAGTGGTATGTCCTTAAGGATACTCAATGATTTTAAAAAAATATACGCTACTTTTATAGCCATAAAGCTACCTGGACCATTGGCATAAAAAAGTTTTTCTATCTTGTAAGTTTTAAAAAGCTTATCAAAAATGATTGGAAGAATTTCTGAGCTCTTTTTTTCACTTTCTATAGTATCAATGAGTTTATTATCTTCATATATCCCAATTGTAATTGGGGAAGAAAGAGCAACTAAAACAATATCAACCTTTTTAAGCATACGCTTTTTCTAACTCCGCGGTTTTCTCTCCAACTAACTCAATAACTTCATAGTTTTCAGAATCTTTTAAAAGTGCTAATGTAAGCTTATGGTTCAAATCATGACTACCAGCCATAGCTTCATAATTTCCTATAAAGTTCATCCCAATCAAAGACATATCTCCAATGGCATCTAAAATTTTATGGCGTACAAACTCATCAGGAAATCTTAAACCCTCTGGATTTAAAATCTTTTTTTCATCCAATACAATGGCATTTTCCAAAGAACCCCCTAGTGCTAATCCTTTAGAGCGTAAATATTGCACCTCATGCAAAAAACCAAAAGTTCTCGCACGAGCTATCTCGTTTTTATAAGTCTCTTTTGTAAAGTTCAAGACATACTCTTGTTTGTTAATAACTGGATGGGGAAATTTTATTGTAAAATCGTATTTTAAATCAAGAGATGGGGAAAGTTTTACATACTTCTCCCCCTCCTGCACTATAATATCTTTTTTTATGCGCATAACTTTTTTAGGAATATCTTGTTCTACAAGCCCCGCTTCATCTAAAAGCATGCAAAAACTTGCACTACTCCCATCCATCACAGGCACCTCATCTGCGTCCACAATGATTCTTAAATTATCTATGCCATAAGCATACACTGCTGATAACATATGTTCTATTGTCGAGATAACATAACCCTCTTTACCAATGACGGTTGCCATTTTTGTGTCCACTACATTTTCTGGGATTAGAGGGATAGAAATATTTACATCACTACGATAAAAGACTATACCGCTGTTTGAATCTAATGGTTCAAGCCTCAGTCTTACTGCGACACCTTTATGAAGTCCTATCCCAACAAGCTCAACAGGTTTTTTTATAGTTGTTTGATACATATTTCGATCCTTTAGCCTCTATTTATAATCTCTTTAGCGTTTTTTATAACATTGGTAATATTTAACTTTATCCATGTTGCATCCATCCACTCTGCAGGACGAACTTCGATACCTTGAACTAAAACACCAAAATGTAAGTGATCTCCCATAGCATAGCCACTCTTACCAGTATTTGCTATATACGATTTCGCTATCACTTCATCACCACTACTAATATTTACGCTAGCACAGTGTCCATAAAGAGTATAGAGTCCAAGCCCATGATGAATAACTGGCATATTTCCATATATACCGTTATAATCTGAATAGACCACCTCTCCCCCATTTTGTGGTTTAATTTTTGCCATAGCATTACTCGCTAAATCTAGTCCTAAATGGTAAGACTCACTAATGTAGTCACCCTTATACGAGTACTTTCTATGATCACCAAATGTAGCTACAACTTGAGCATTTTTGAGTGGATACATCTTATTCATCTTAAAATCACTTATCATCTCATCTGAAATTTTTGATGTTATATCATGAATAAGCTTCTCATTTTTTTCTCTTACATCTTCATTAATAATTTTAAACTGCTCAAGAGAACTCTCTACTCCTTGAGTCTCTTCAAACTCTTCAGCTAATTCAGCAATCTTGCCTTTTAAAAATTTATCACTTAGTTTTATGTTTGAAACTCGGTAGCCTTTCTCTTTTAAATAAAGAGGAATATAAGTTTTTGATGTATTGCCTGCATAATCACGAGCAACTATTGTAGCTTTAAAACTCACTTCAGTTACTGGCCATGCTAATAAAGAGATATAATACCCATCCTTATAAAATGGTTGTACTTGAAACCTTTTACCAAAATTTGTTTGAATGAACATATCTTGTAGATTCTCATCACTTGCTTTAAAAACGACTAAAGCAGAGCCACCTTTAGTTATCTTATATGAATGGGCAACCGTTGAGAGCTGTGGTCTTTTTTTATCAATATTCAAGGAAAATTGTTTCGTTGAGCTATTTCCTTTCAGGAAATTCCATTTGCTAGCATCTATCGCTTCTATTATAATTTTAATACTTTTATCTTTGATAGCATATGCATTTCTAGGTGATTCAAGTTTTATATTTACAGAACCTTGCGGTGTGATAAACTGTTCGCTATACAAAGAAGTTTCATCATTTGCAGTTTTTAATACAACTCTATAGGATTTAATACCACTTTGGTCATTTATAATAATATTTAATGGTTTTTTCATATTCCAATAGCCATTGTTTTCCATAGTTATTTCAGGAGCATTTCTCTCAAACATAACAGAGTTATACAAATACAAAACACCACCAATAATTAAACCAAATAATAATAACACTACAATCGAAGATTTATTTTTTTTTCTATACAATTACATTTCCTTATAAATTATCTCTAAAACTTTTTTCTTTGCATCATCCAATGTAAGAGGAGCTTTTATATTAAATCCTGCTCTATGAGTATCTCCATCGCCATCAAATGATGATGCTATTTTTAATACATCAACATCAAGAGTTGAACGCAAAGAACCTCTTATACTCAAATCACTATTTTGTTTCAACAAAAGAGCCACCTCTACACTAGGAAGAAAGAGGGCCTCTTTTAAAACACTTTCACAATCTTCACCTAGAGCACCACTTGATTTCATATCATCATCACTCACACAAAAAACTGCTATCTTTGCTTCATTCTCTAAATGCATGTTTTTATACATAATCGCTTTTAACCTAAAAGCTCCAAGGGATATGCGTTTCATTATGAAATCATTACATAATTTATACTCAGCACCACAAGCTATTAACTCACTTATCATAGCAAAAACTGTACCATCAGTGCTCTCATCCATAAAGCCAAAAGTTTCATCTAAGATCCCAGCATATAAAGCTGTTGCCATCTTTTTATTTATGCTTATATTGTTCTCTTTAAAAAAATTAAACAACACCTGCGTAGTGCTAATGCAAGAGTTATCAACTAAAGAAAAATCACCATACTTATCGTTGTTAGAGTGATGATCAATGTTTATTAAATCACACTCTATTGCTACACCTATCCTACTTTTATCTCCACAATTTAATGCAATAGCCAAATCAGCGGAAGAGGGAAAAGAACTTCTAATTTTTTCAAACCAAGGTAAAAATGACAAGTTTTGATTTATCTCTTTCGTAACACAAAAAAAAGAAATTTTTTTGTGAAGCCTAAGTAGATATGTATAAAAGGCACTAGCACTAGAAATCGAATCAGCATTAGGATCTATATGCGATATAACCACTATATGTTTTGCGCTCTCAATACGCTCCAATATTTTATTCATCAAATTCTCTTAATCTTTGTGATATTATACTCTCTTTTTTATTTCTTATTCATTTTAAATACATAAGCTAACACTTCTGCTACTGCTGCAAAAAGTTCATCAGGAATAGGATGTTCTACTTCAACCTGAGCATACAAGCTCCTTGCCAATGGTGGATTTTGCACTATATGTACACCATGTTCTCTAGCTATCTTTTTTATATTTTGTGCGATAGTATCCATCCCCTTAGCAACAACTATAGGTGCGTGAGATTTTTCTTCGTCATACTTAAGAGCTACAGCATAGTGAGTTGGATTTGTCACTACAACATCTGCATTTGGAACCTCTGCCATCATTCTTTTTTTAGAAGCTTGCATCTGAATTTGACGAATTTTACCTTTTATTAGTGGGTCTCCCTCCATATTTTTCATCTCATCTTTCACCTCTTGCATACTCATCTTTAGTCCATCGAAATACTGCTTTCTTACTATAATGATATCAATAATAGCAAACACAAAAATAATCAAAATCATTACAAAAGCTATGATGATTGCTTTTTCTTTAAACCAAATTAACTGCTCACCAAGTCCAAATAATGCAACCGTCGGAAGTTCCAAGATAAAATAAAAGAAAAATATAAACCCAATCCCAAGCGTCGTAAATGATTTAAAGGTTATTTTCACACCTTCTATAAGTTTTTTCATAGAAAATAGATTCTTAGCACCCTTGAGAGGGTTAATCTTTTTTAAATCAGGCATCACTGCTTTTATTGTAAAAAGAAATCCAAATTGTGCAAGAGCTGCTATAACACCAGAAACAGCCGCAACAATAGCTATAGGCAAAATAATCAGTAGAAATTCTCTCACAGTTATCACGGCTATATCTATCATCAAAGCACGGTCAAGTTCCATACCGATAAGAGAGAAATAATACTTAAATAAAAACACCATATGAGAACTCATGTAAGGAAAGAGTAAAAGAAAAAACAAAGAAACCATAAAAAGAGTCACTACCCCAGAGGCATCCTGAGACTTCGGAACATTCCCCTCTTTTCTGGCATCCTCTATCTTTTTGGGGGTGGGTTCTTCGGTTTTTTCCTGATCATCAGCCATTAGTTATCTTTTCTTAGAAGATTGAAACTCTTCAACATTAGAGTTTTGTTATGCGTACTCAATATATTTTCTTGTGATATATTTGCATTATAACGAAAATAAATATCAATCCATCTTCATAGATACATCAATCCAATTAGCTTGATGTATCATAGAACCACTACTGATTGCATCTACACCACTTAAAGCATATGATTCTATAGTCTCAAGTGAGATATTTCCACTTGCTTCTAAAAGTATATGCGGGAAGTTCTTATCTTTGTATAAAACCACCTCTTGTATCTGCTGGGGTGTCATATTGTCACACATTACTATATCTGCTCCACTTTGCATCGCTTCTTGTGCTATCTCGTAAGTTTCAGCTTCCACTTCTATCTTGGATGTAAAGGGGATTTTTGTCCTTGCTCTATGGATGTAAGAGGCTAAATTTTCTATGGTTTTTAAATGGGTATCTTTTATCATCAAAGAATCATCAAGTCCCATTCTATGATTAACAGCACCACCACATCTTGAAGCATACTTCTCAAATACTCTCAGCATTGGTCTTGTTTTTCTAGTATCTAAAAGTTTTACCCCATATGGCTCTATAATTTTTGCATATTTGTTTGTTAAGGTTGCTATGGAGCTTGCGTGTAAAAGCATATTTAGCAGAGTTCTCTCAATTCGTAAAAGTGTATGTGAATCTCCAGCTATTGTAGCTATTACATCCCCTTTTGCAAAGCTTTGTGAATCACTTTTAAACCAATTTATCTCAAAATTCTCCAATTGTGCTAAAACATCTACATACTCTTGTCCAGCAACTATACCATCACTTTTAGCGATTATCTTAGCACTAGAAGCTACACTTGGCTCAACTAAAGCATATAAATCACCGCGTCCTACATCTTGAGCAAGTGATGCTTTAACAAACTCCTCTATCATAATGCCAACATTCTCTCTAGGGCAATTTTAGCCCACTTCTGTGTGCTTTCATCTATGCTAATCTCATTAATAGGCTCACCATCATCTATTGCTTTTAGAGTTACATACACATCTTCAAGTGTTGTTTCATTCATCGTTGGACACTCTGGTTTTGTTGAGCTTAAAACATAGGTGTTTTTATCTCTGAGACGATTAACAAGGTTAAATTCTGTTCCTACTGCCACTTTTTGATCCTCTGGAAGCTCTTTTATGTACTTAATTAGCTGAGAAGTTGAACCAACAAAATCTGATGCTTCGCAGATTGCAGGGTCACACTCTGGATGTGTAACTATTAAAATACCTGGAAATTTTTTACGATAAAAAGTGATGTCATCAAGAGTAAAAAGCTGGTGAACTGAACAAAAACCGTTGTAACAGATAACATCAGCATCTTTTGGGTCAGTTCCATCACCAATAACACAAGATTTTAGCCCCATATCATTTGCTATGTTTTGCCCTAAACATCTATCTGGAACAAAAAGGATTTTTTTACCCTCTTCCAGTGCTTTTGTGATGATTTTTTTCGCATTTGAGCTTGTACAGACCATACCACCCATCTCGCCAACTTTTGCCTTTACTTCAGCGTTTGAGTTGATGTATGTGATTGGCAAGATGTTTTCTTTGACAATTCCATGGTCATTCATATATTTTATAGAATCATCAAAGTACATAGAGTCAATCATCCTTGCCATTGCACAACATGCGACCTTTGGCATAACAACTCTCTTGTGAGGTGAAAGTACTTTTACACTTTGCCCCATAAAACCAACACCACAAAAGAGTACAAACTCTGCATCATCATCTCGTGTTCGTGTTGCAAGCTCTAGTGAGTCACCAGTGATATCTCCCACTTCAAAAACCTCATCTCTTTGGTAAAAGTGAGCAACAACAGTGACACTTAACTTATCTTTTAATATATTTATTTTTTCTTTTAATTCTTCGTTCGTAAATTGCAAAATTTGTCCTCATTCTGATAATTTCGTAATTATATCGAAAAATAATAACTTGTTATGCCCCTTACTAAAA
>Ga0256840_1000517_pt1 | contig 39322 bp, 48 predicted proteins | sample 355202metaG_FD_185969 | JGI IMG/M metagenome (GOLD analysis project Ga0256840, IMG submission 185969) | Hydrothermal vent microbial communities from Mid Atlantic Ridge, Atlantic Ocean - 355-202 | ecosystem: Environmental > Aquatic > Marine > Hydrothermal vents | place: Atlantic Ocean: Mid...
GAGAAGACTGTATTATGATGCGCCATGCCTGTTTCCTTTTTTGATTCAATCACTTGTCGTAAAGCAATTTTATCAAATTTTGGAAGCAGGCACTTACTTTAAATAGTTAACGGGACAGTAGTGCAAAATATTACTTATTATGTTCTCTTTTTGTTCTCTTTTGAATGAGTTTCTGTAATAATATTAGTTATCAAAACAATTGAATAAAAAATAGCCATGCTAAGTCATATACATCTAAAGAACTTCGCAATTATAGAAAAACTAGATCTTGAACTTAAACCCGGTATGACAGCGCTTACTGGAGAAACTGGTGCTGGAAAATCCATACTCATTGATGCTATAGGATTGGTCTTAGGTGATCGTGCCGACAGCGGTGTGGTACGTCATGGCGCTGAAAAAGCAGAAATTACCTTAACGATCGAGCTTGATGACACCCCTTCTGCTCTAAATTGGTTGATCAAACAAGACTTAATTGAAGAAGACGATAGTACAGATAAGCAGTGTATCTTGCGGCGTGTAATAACCGCTAACGGCAAATCACGAGCTTGGATTAATGGCTCACCTTGTAACTTAACAATGCTTCGCCAGCTAGGTGAACAAGTGGTGGATATCCACGGGCAACACGAGCATCAGTCTCTTATGAAAAAAGAGATGCAACGCCAAATGTTGGATGATTTTGCAGAAACGGATGGTAAGCAAAAGGATCGATTGGCACAGGTAGCCGCTGCTTTCAGTGAATGGAGAGCAGTAAAAAACAAACTAGATTCACTTAAGAATAGAAATAGTGATCATCAAGCTAAACTAGATTTACTCAGGTTTCAAACACAAGAACTGGATGAATTACAACTCGTTGAAAATGAGGCAGAACAACTGGATCAAGAGCATGCAAAGCTATCAAATGCAGGGGAGCTTATAGAAAATAGTTCCCAAAATGTCTTGCAGCTTTATGATGCAGACGAGCAATCGATTTATTCAAATATCAGTACCGTAATACAAAAGCTGGAAGAAGGAAAAAAGCTAGATTCTGCCTTCAACGAGCCGTTAGAGCTTTTGATGAGCGCCCAAATTCAAATACAAGAAGCCACGGACTTATTGAGGCATTATCAAGCATCTATTTCTCTTGATCCAGAACGCCTTAATTGGGTAAATAATCGACTGACAACACTACATGCACTATCACGTAAGCACCAAATTAAGCCTGAATTACTTTTTAATAAATGGCAATCACTGCAAGCTGAACTCGAAGAACTCAATAGCGATGAATACAATATTGATGCACTTCAAGAAAAATATGATGTATGTAAGCTAAATTATATAAATAAAGCAAAGAAGTTAAGCGCCATACGTCATAAGTCTGCTTTACAACTCTCACAAGAGGTAAGCAAAGCGATGCAAAAGCTCGGTATGGAGGGCGGGAGTTTCATCGTTTCTTTAGAGGCAAGCGAAAAGTTTGCGCCTCATGGCATGGATAATATTGAATTTAAAGTAAGTGCAAACCCTGGACAACCTCTTAAACCTATTATCAAAGTCGCATCGGGGGGGGAGCTCTCTCGTATTTCGCTCGCGATTCAGATGATCGCCGCACAACGTATTACGCTTCCCGCATTGATTTTTGATGAGGTTGATAGTGGTATCGGTGGTGGAATAGCAGAGATAGTTGGGCAGCAACTTCGAAAATTAGGTAGTGATAGACAAGTATTATGTGTCACACACTTACCGCAGGTCGCGTCTCAAGCACACAACCATTATAAGGTAACGAAAATAAAAACAGATGAACAGACTTCAACAGGTATGTTAATACTAGATAATGATCAACGTATTAAAGAAGTAGCGCGTATGATGGGCGGAATTGAAATTACTAAATCCACTCTCAATCTTGCCCAAGAAATGCTAAATGATAAAGTTGCTTAAATATAGCCTACCAGTGCTTAATTTGCACAGCATACTTATTTATAATACCTAATTAGAAGAACGTCCATGACCAGGTGGCCGCACCTGTTTTCTTCAATTCAGTCATTTTCGTTTCTTTGGAAACCTTAGAATCTGGTTTCTCTATTATTTTTTCATTATTAATGTCTACAACATCATTTAATAATTTATTAGCTGTATCTGTTATGTTATCAGACAATTTATCATCTATGAACTCAGTACCTATGGCCTTAGAATCACCATCATAGAGTACAATTATTTCAGGTTCCTTAGGCAAAGGTTTATTAATATTTTTAGCTAAAGTTGTAGTACTTTTCTTGCCATCATATTTATCAAGGTAATCTAATATTCCATCATTATCAGTATCATTGATCCCTCCTTCGATAATGGTAAGTTTTTCATCACCATCATCATTGCCATCAAGGTAATTAGGTACGCCATCATCATCGGTATCATCATTGATTGGGCTTCCATCTTTATTGATATCTTCAAGCTTTGTTAAAACACCATCATTATCATCATCGGGGTCTAGTGCATCTATAATATTGTCATGATCAGAGTCTTGCGGAGCATTAATATCCATACCAATTTCTATAGCATCTGAAACACTATCACCATCAGTATCGCGCTTTAGAGGGTTTGTGCCTAATATTATTTCTTGGCTGTCTAGTAAACCATCATTGTCTGTATCAGTATATCGATTAACAACAACTTGTTTAGATTCACTTTTATTTATTTTAGGTTTTGTCTCTTGTGAGATAACGTTAGTACTTGGGAGTTTAATTTTACTTACTACTTTAACACCAGTAGAAAAGTTTGCATCTAAGTAGTCTGGAATACCATCCTTATTTTGATCAGGGAGTTTGATATTATCACTAATACCATCCCCATTTTTATCAACCCCACCAATATATTCAACATCAAAAGCATCATCTACACCATCGAAATTCTCATCTAGATTAAGTCCCCCTGCCTCAACCCCATCAAGTACTCCATCATTATCAGAGTCGTTATCTAAATGATTTTTTAAACCATCATTGTCGATATCAGCATATTTTCCTATTTGGTATTCTAGAATTGTTGGTAGACCATCATTATCATCATCGTAATCAAGAGCATCAATACGTTTATCATTATCACTATTAAGTGGATTTTGTAAATTAGGCCCAACCTCTATACCATCGTTAATACCATCTCCATCTGTATCAGCTAAATAAGCTTCCGTACCTATTTGTATTTCATATTGATCAGAGAGACCATCACCATCGCTATCTTGAATTTGCTTTGCAGTTAACGATGTGGATACACACATAAGTGCTAAAGCAATAAATACATTAGCTCTATGTAAGAAACGTACACTAAAAGGTATGGATTTACGCAATAGCGCTATAGAAAGATTCAAACTCTGCCCCTAATGTGACTTAGTTATCAAAAGTCACAATCTTATTATTGTTATTTATAAGTACAATCCTGTCATAAAGTAACAACAGATTCAAATAATTTCAGAGGGACGGTGAAGTAATTGACAGGGGGGTGATTGCCCCCCTCTTTTATGGGGTTTTGTATATAAACAAGGTTAATTAGTAGGATTTAAAGAGACAGGAGCAGATACTTTTCGACTTTCGCTCTGTATATTTAAACGTGCAAATAATTGCTTATCATGAGTTTCTTCTGGGTTTTCTGTAGTCAATAGCCTTTCACCATAAAACATAGAATTTGCCCCTGCAAAAAAACACAGCGCTTGCATTTCATCATTCATCTCTGTTCTACCCGCAGATAGACGAACATACGACTTAGGCATAATTAAACGAGCTACAGCAATGGTACGTATAAATTCAAATGGATCTAAACTGTCAATTCCATCAAGTGGCGTTCCCTTGATCTGGACTAAATCATTTATAGGTACTGATTCTGGTTGCTGAGGCAGGTTGGCAAGTTCTTGTAATAAACGAGCTCTATCCCGCTGAGTTTCACCCATACCCAGTATTCCTCCAGAACAAACATTGATCCCAGCATTTCTTACATTAGCAAGAGTATCAAGGCGATCTTGATAAGTACGTGTCGTAATAACAGAACCATAGAATTCTGGAGATGTATCAAGGTTATGATTGTAATAATCCAAACCAGATTCCTTTAGTTTTTGTGCCTGTACCTCTTCTAACATCCCTAAAGTAACGCAAGTTTCCATATCTAGTGCTTTAACTGCTTGAATCATTTCAATAACACGATCTAAACTTTTATCAGTAGGGTTACGCCATGCAGCCCCCATACAAAAGCGTGTAGCACCATTACTTTTAGCTTCGTTAGCGGCTTCGATTACTTCGTTTATGGGTAGCAAACGTTCTCTTTCAAGCCCAGTATCATTCTTAGAACTTTGGGAGCAATAGGAGCAATCTTCAGGGCAAGCCCCAGTCTTAATACTTAAAAGAGTACTAACTTGTACTTCATTGTGATTAAAGTTCTGTCGATGGACTGTATGCGCATGATATATTAGATCATTAAAAGGTAATCTGAAGAGCTTCTCAATTTCTTCAATGTTCCAATCATTCCTAACCAATCCAAATCCATCACTCATTACTTATTCACCTTTAATTTTTGTATCATGCCATTCTTCTTTGTTAATTTTTATTATCTCCCGTATTGATAAAGGAAGCAAAAATATTATACATGCAACCCACAACATCCAGCCATATTGAAAAAAGAAATCTCGTGAAGCGAAAATCAAAACAACAGATAACAATCCAGCTAAAGCATAATAATAATATGCTGCAATTTGAGTATAATAACCCACTCTTGGGTTAGGGTGGTGCCTATACATAGCATAGACGAACATAGATGCACCAAACCAGAATATAAACAAAGGAAAAGGTATAAGTACGGAAATAATATTTCCATAGTTAAAAACTTTTGCGCTTTTTTTAGATTGCTCTGCTGATACAATTTTTGGGTTGTCAATTTTCATTATGTGCCAATTTTAAATAGAAATGTTCAGTTTTAGCCATTTACACCTTTGTGTCAATGATAGTTATCAAGGATAAACAAGTGGCTTTAACAACTCCAAATAAAGAAATAATTCGACGTATTTGTCGTTTAAATGGTGCTAGTAAATGTTATCTAGTCGTAGATACTAATGATGAGTATGTAGAGATTCTAACTGATATACCCTCAGCAAAGAAAGATATCTGTATTACTGAGCTAGAAGAATGGGCAGGAGTAAAATTTAGAATATTTAACTTTGAAGACGACAAGGATTTAGTATCAAGTATTAAATCAAGTGGCGAGATTATTTTACCTATAATATTTTGATACAAAAAAGCCAAGACGTGTCTTGGCTTTTTTAGATACTTATCTCTATAGATTACTCTACGGCAGCTTGTGGTCTATCTACAAGCTCTATATATGCCATTGGCGCATTATCACCAGGACGGTAACCACATTTTATAATACGTGTATAACCTCCTGGACGTTCCTTATAGCGAGGCCCAAGATCATTAAACAACAAACCAACACACTCTTTATCACGTAAACGCGAAAAAGCAGTCCTACGGTTATGTACAGAATCGACTTTAGCACGCGTGATAAGAGGCTCAGCAACTCTGCGAAGCTCTTTTGCTTTAGCAACTGTAGTTTTAATTGCACCATATTTAATTAATGCAACAGATAAACTCTGTAATGTTGCTTTACGGTGGCTGCTGTTACGACTTAATTGTCGACCTATTTTACGATGACGCATTTTTTAAACCTTAATATTCGTTATATTTTAAATTCAGATAAAGTTGTAATCAGAGATTTAAGCAACTCTTGTATCTGAACTATCTATAGATGCTGGCGGCCAATTTTCAAGCCTTGCACCTAATGTTAGACCGTGAGAGGCAAGTATATCTTTAATTTCAGTCAAAGACTTCTTACCAAGGTTAGGTGTTTTAAGTAATTCAACTTCAGTTTTCTGAACTAAATCACCAATATAATAAACCTGTTCAGCTTTCAAACAATTTGCGGAACGTACTGTAAGCTCTAAATCATCAACAGGACGTAATAAAACAGGATCTATTTCTGGCTCTGGTTCAGCTTCTGGTTCAGCTTCAATAATTGTAAGATCAAAGAATACAGCTAATTGTTCATGAAGAATTGTAGCCGCATCACTAATTGTTTCTTCTGCATCAATCGAACCATCTGTTTGTAGTTCAATGATTAATTTATCTAAGTCTGTACGGTTTTCAACACGTGCACTTTCAACATCATAAGAAACACGTGAAACTGGACTGAAAGAAGCATCTAGAATCAAGGTTCCTAAAGGAAGTTCAGGTGAGTCCGGTCCACGACGTACAGATGCGGGCTGATAACCTCTGCCAGTTTCTACACGAATTGACATTTCAATTTCATAGTCGGTTGTTATAGTACAGATAACTGCATCAGGATCAACTATTTCAACATCATGGTCTAACTGAATATCCGCAGCAGTTACCGTACAAGGGCCTTTTTTGCGGATATCTAACCAAACGTCATCCTTTGCATTTAGGCGAAATGCTAACTTCTTCAAGTTTAAGAGGATATCAACGACATCTTCTTGAATGCCTTCCACAGCAGTGTATTCATGTTCTACACCTGTAATTTTAGCTTCTGTAACAGCACTACCAGGAATAGAAGATAAAAGGATTCTGCGAAGAGCATTACCTAATGTATGACCAAAACCACGTTCCAGGGGCTCTAAAACAATCTTAGAAGTGTAGTTACCCAAGTCTTTGACTTGGATATTACGTGGTTTTAGTAAATCAGTTGAGTTGGACAAAATATTAACCTCAATAGCTTAATAGTGTATTGCTTAGTAAAAATTACTTAGAGTAAAGTTCAACAATAAGGGATTCATTAATCTCTGCTGGTAACTCTTCACGCTCTGGAGCATTCTTGAATGTACCTTCTAATTTTTTCATATCAACTTCAACCCACTCTGGAAACCCAACTTGATCGGCAACAGAGATAGAATCTTGAATACGTGTTTGCTTCTTAGCTTTTTCACGAACGGAAACGATATCACCCGCCTTAACCTGATAAGAAGCAATATTTACTGAAGAACCATTTACGTGAATAGCTTTGTGGCTAACAAGTTGACGCGCTTCAGCACGTGTAGATGCATATCCCATACGATATACAACATTATCTAGCCGACACTCAAGTAATTGAAGAAGATTTTCACCCGTGGAACCTTTAAGGCGAACAGCTTCTTTAAAATAATTGCGAAATTGCTTTTCTAATACTCCATAAATACGACGTACTTTTTGCTTTTCGCGCAGTTGTATTCCATAGTCTGATAGACGTGTTCGACGCTCTCCGTGAACACCAGGAATCTTCTCTAAGTTACATTTATTTTCTAGTGAACGACCACGACCTTTCAAATAAAGATCTGTTCCTTCACGACGCATTAATTTACATTTTGGTCCAATATATCTGGCCATTTTATTTCTCCCGAACTACGGATTGTGCGACTAAACGCGACGCTTTTTTGGAGGACGACATCCATTATGAGGTATTGGTGTTACATCAATAATGTTAGTTATTTTATATCCGATATTATTTAAAGCGCGAACAGCAGATTCACGACCAGGCCCAGGACCCTTAACATGAACATCAAGATTCTTCAATCCAAACTGTTTTGCAGCTTCTCCTGCTTTCTCTGCAGCAACCTGTGCAGCGAAAGGTGTACTTTTGCGAGAACCACGGAAGCCAGAGCCTCCAGCAGTTGCCCAAGACAAGGCATTACCCTGACGGTCTGTAATAGTGATAATTGTATTATTAAAAGACGCATGAATATGCGCAATACCGTCACTTACGGACTTTTTAACTTTTTTACGTGATTTAGTGGCAGTTGCCATCTTTCAGTACCTACTATTTAAATATAACAAACAAATTAATTCTATTTACTTGAAAAATTATTTACGAATTGGCTTGCGCGGACCTTTGCGTGTACGCGCATTAGTCTTTGTACGCTGACCTCGTAATGGTAAACCACGACGATGTCTAATTCCACGATAACAACCAAGATCCATTAGACTCTTTATATTCATTGAGACTTCACGGCGAAGATCACCTTCAACCATGAATTTACCAACCTCACCACGAATTCGTTCAATTTCATCTTCAGATAATACGCTAATTTTTGTATCAGGAGCTACCTTAGCTTCACTACAAACATTAGCTGCACGTGTTCTACCTATACCGTAAATAGATGTTAAAGCTATTACAGCATGTTTATGTTCAGGGACATTAATACCCGCAATACGAGCCATCAAAATTCTCCAGACTGCTTAGAAAAGCGGGCAACAATACCCGATAATGCAGTGTTAATCAATAAAAAAAACATCTTAACCCTGACGCTGCTTATGGCGTGGATCTGTACATATAACACGTACAATGCCTTTACGTTTTATGATGCGACAGTTACGACACATTTTCTTTACGGAAGCACGGACCTTCATGAGTTAAACCTCTAATAAAATTCATCAAAGAAAGACTATTTAGACTTTCCCTTTTTACGACCAGCTTTGAAATTTGCTTTTTTCATCAAACCTTCATACTGATGAGACATCATATGTGATTGAACTTGAGCAATAAAGTCCATCACAACAACTACAATAATTAATAACGAAGTACCACCAAAATAAAATGGCACATTCCAACCAAGAATTAAAAATTCTGGCAACAAACAGACAAGCGTGATGTAGATTGCTCCAACTGCAGTCAATCTCGTCATAACACCATCAATATATTTAGCAGTTTCCTTTCCTGGTCTAATTCCTGGAATAAAAGCGCCTGCTTTCTTTAAATTGTCTGCAGTTTCACGTGAATTAAAAACTAACGCGGTATAAAAGAAAGTAAAAAAGACTATAGCAAGACCATAAAATAAAACATAGAGTGGCTGACCAGGTTGTAACAAAGTTACAAAATCTTTTAACCACTCAACACCATTTCCTTCTGAAACCCAACGACCTAAACTAGATGGAAATAAAATGATACTAGAGGCAAATATGGGAGGTATTACACCCGCCATATTAAGCTTAAGAGGTAAGTGACTAGATTGACCCATAGCCATTTTTCTACCTTGTTGTCGATTAGCATAATTAACTGTTATTCTTCTTTGTCCTCTTTCAACAAAAACAATAAATGCTGTTACCAGCACAGCTAATGCAAGCAAAATGATAACAAAAGCAGGTGATAACTCACCATTACTTGCCAGTTCAAGTGTTCCACCAATAGCAGTCGGAAGACCAGCAACTATGCCTGCAAAGATAATTAATGATATACCATTCCCTATTCCGCGCTCAGTAATTTGCTCTCCCAACCACATCAAGAATAGAGTACCTGTCACCAATGATACAACCGTTGTAATAGTAAATCCAAGACCAGGATATAATGCAATTGTTTGTCCACCGCCTAGATCTTGCCCTCCAAGTGCAAGGGATATTCCAATACTTTGAAATAAAGCCAGGCCAACTGTACCATATCGAGTATATTGTGTGATCTTACGCTTGCCTGACTCACCCTCTTTTTTTAACTGTTGCAGACTAGGTATAACATGAGTCATTAGCTGCACAATGATGGAAGCAGAGATGTATGGCATAATACCCAACGCAAATATACTTAGCCGTTGCAAGGCACCACCAGAAAACATATTAAATACACCTAATATAGTTCCAGTATTTTGATCAAAGAACTGCTGTAAAGCAGCTGGATTAACCCCAGGTATTGGAATAAATGTTCCTATTCTATAAACAATTAAAGCGAAAAAAACAAAGGCAAGCCTTTGTTTAATTTCAGCAACATTGCTCATACCTGAAAGCATGCCTGTAGCATTTTTAGCGGCCACTATATTATAACCCCTTTATTAATCTTCGACTTTTCCACCAGCTGCTTCAATTGCAGCCCTCGCACCTTTACTAACTTTTATACCTTTTAAAGTTATTGCCTTGTCAATTTTACCTGACAACATAACTTTAACGTTCAAAATATTTTTGGTAATAAGGTTAGCTGCCTTTAACGAGTCTAAATCAATAATATCCGACTCAAGTTTAGATAACTCGTGAAGGCGAAGCTCTCCTGATAATCTCCCTACTCTAGAGCTAAAACCAACTTTTGGTAAACGACGTTGTAAAGGCATTTGACCACCTTCAAAACCGACTTTGTTAAAGCCGCCTGAGCGTGATTTTTGGCCTTTATGACCTCGTGCACAAGTTTTCCCCCAACCACTACCTATACCGCGACCAACACGCTTACGATTAGAGGTACTACCTTCTGCGGGTTTTAATGTATTTAGATTCATTGTTATCTCACTCATAACTAAACCTCTTCAATCTTTAACATATAAGAGATTTTGTTTATCATCCCACGATTTTCAGGCGTATCATTTACTACAACTGGGTTGTGTATTTTACGAAGACCTAAGCCCCGTGCACATGATTTATGTGCTTTCAAGCGACCATTCAGACTACGAACTATCGTCAATTTAACTTGCTTAGTTGCCATGATTAACCTCTAATTTCTTCTACGGTTTTACCACGTTTTGCTGCCACAAGCTCTGGAGAACTCATTTCAGCTAAACCTCTAATTGTAGCGCGAACAACATTAATAGGATTTCTAGATCCAACACATTTTGCCAGAACATTTTTTACACCAACTACTTCAAAAACCGCCCTCATAGCACCGCCTGCAATGATACCTGTACCATCAGATGCCGGCTTCATAAACACGTGTGCTGCACCATGTCGGGCATTAATTTCGTATTGTAGCGTATCATCCACTAATGCAACATTGACGATATTTTTACGAGCCTTTTCCATTGCTTTTTGGATAGCCACTGGTACTTCTTTTGCCTTACCATAGCCGAAACCAATGCGTCCATTACCATCACCAACTACTGCCAATGCTGTAAAACCAAAAACGCGTCCACCTTTAACAACTTTTGCCACACGGTTCACGTGAACTAATTTTTCTTGAAGGCCATCTGTTGCCTTTTCTGTATTATCTGATCTAGCCATTTTAATAAACCTTTAGAACTGTAAGCCTGCATCACGCGCAGCTTCTGCTAACGCCTTGACACGACCATGATATTTAAAACCTGAACGATCAAACGCTACAGACTCAACTCCCTTCTCTTTTGCGCGTTTTGCAACTAATTCTCCAACAGCAGCAGCTGCATTTGAATTACCAGTGTAGGCAAGTTCCTCTCGCATTATTTTTTCAACTGTAGATGCTGATGCAATAACACGATTATCTTCACTGGAAATTACTTGTGCATATATATGGCGAGAACTTCTATAAACAGATAAACGGACTGCACCAAGTTCACGCATTTTCATACGAGAACGTTTACCCCGACGTATTCTGGCTGTTTTTTTATTCATCTTACAATACTCTTAACTTAGGTTTTCTTAGCTTCTTTACGGATAATATGTTCATCAGCATACTTAATTCCTTTGCCTTTATAAGGCTCAGGAGGTCTATAAGAGCGTATTTCTGCAGCTGTTTGACCTACAACCTGTTTATCTATACCTCGTAGTATGATTTCTGTCTGACTAGGCGTCTCAACAGTTATTCCATCAGGAATATGATGAACTACAGGGTGAGAAAAACCAAGGGTAAGATTTAATTTATTACCTTGTGCTTGAGCACGGTAACCTACGCCCACTAACAGTAATTTTTTTTCAAATCCGCTACTAACACCTATGACCATATTATTGGTTACAGCGCGCATGGTTCCTGCCATTGCCCAACCTTGTCTATCCAAATCACTTTTTGGTTTTACAGTAAGAGTATTACCATCTTGCGAGATAAGTACAGATTCATGGATATTATAATCAAAGTTACCTTTGGCACCTTTTATCTTTATCGCTTGACCATTGATGTTTGCCTCTACGCCTGCTGGCAAATCAATAGGCATTTTTGCTATTCTTGACATTTCTAAATACCTATTATTCTACAATACAGAGCACTTCACCACCCTGACCTACTACACGTGCTGAACGATCACTCATAACGCCTTTAGACGTAGATACTATTGCTACACCTAAACCAAACATGACAGTTGGAATTTCATCTTTACCACGAAATATTCTTAAGCCTGGGCGACTTATTCGTTTTAAAGTCTTAATTACAGGTCTACCTTGATAGTATTTTAATTCGACACTTGTAACTGGCTTTCCATTTTCAGCACCTGTTGAAAAACTAGAGATATACCCTTCATCTTTTAAAACATCTAATATTGCCGTTTTCTTAGATGATGCAGAGAAGCTTACATTAGCTTTATTAGCCCTCTGACCATTCCGAATACGCGTCAACATATCAGCTATAGGATCACTCATACTCATGATACGTACTCCTTACCAACTTGCTTTGGTCAAACCGGGAAGATCACCTTCCATAGCCGACTCTCTTAATTTATTTCTACAAAGACCAAACTTACGATATACACCGTGTGGTCTCCCTGTAATTGCACAACGATTGCGCTGACGCACACTTGAACTATTTCTCGGCAACTTTTGTAATGAATCTGTAGCAGCCATTACCTGTTCAAAGCTACTATTAGGGGAGCGTACAATCTCCTTTAACTCGGCTCTTCTTGACGCATATTTAGCGACCAACTTGGTCCGCTTAGCTTCACGAGCGATCATCGATTTCTTAGCCATATATCAATCGTCCTTTATTACTGCTTTTTAAACGGGAATTGAAAAGCTTCTAACAATGCTTTACCTTCCTCATTATTTTTTGCGGTTGTAGTGATAGCAATATCTAAACCACGTAATTTATCAATTTTATCATAATCAATTTCAGGAAAGATTATCTGCTCATTGAAGCCCATACTATAATTGCCATTTCCATCAAATGAACGAGGATTTAAACCTCGAAAATCACGAACTCGGGGTATAGATATATGAATTAATCGATCAAGAAATTCATACATCTGAGTACGACGTAGATTAACCTTACAACCTATTGGCCAGTTATCACGTATCTTGAATCCTGCAATCGATTTACGCGAAATGGTGACCACTGGTTTTTGCCCTGAAATCTTCATCATATCAGATACGGCATGTTCAATAATTTTTTTATCACCAACAGCATCACCTAAACCCATATTTAATGAAATCATGGTAATTTTAGGTACTTGCATTATATTTTTATAACCAAACTTTTCTGTTAACTCTTTAACGACAGTTTCCTTATAAAAATCTTCTAATCTAGACATTTTACAACCTTCATATTCGTGTTATGGATAAACCTATTTAACAAGGTCTATTAACTAACGACTTCACCATTAGACTTAAAGTAACGAACTTTCTTACCGTCGTCTAAAACCTTAAAACCTACACGGTCACCCTTATCAATAGAAGGATTAACCAACATAACATTAGATACTTCTAATGGCATTTCCTTTTCAATAATCCCACCTGGGATGCCTGCATTTGGATTTCCTTTTTGGTGTTTCTTTGCAAGATTTACACCTTGAACCAATACTTTGCCATTGCTAGTTACTTCGGTTACAGAACCACGACGACCTTTATCTTTGCCAGCAATTACTACAACTTGATCATTTTTTAGAATCTTCTTCATTACACCTAAACCTTTAAAAATAGCCGTTATAAGACTTCAGGAGCTAGTGAGATAATTTTCATAAAATTCTTATCACGTAACTCACGAGTAACAGGACCAAATATACGCGTACCAATTGGCTCTAGTTTGGCATTCAATAACACAGCTGAGTTACCATCAAACCGAATTGTAGATCCATCCTTACGACGCACACCCTTAGCTGTTCTAACTACCACAGCGGTGTAAACATCCCCTTTCTTAACTTTTCCACGAGGAATAGCTTCTTTAATACTAACTTTAATAATATCGCCTATACCTGCATAGCGCCTATGTGATCCGCCAAGTACTTTTATACACTGTACTCTTCGAGCACCACTATTGTCTGCTACATTTAACTGTGTTTGCATTTGAATCATGTTCTTATATCCAAGCTTGTCTAATTAGCTAAATCTAATTTAAGACTTAGTCTTCTCTACAACTGCTACTAAGGCCCAACTTTTTGTCTTAGAAAGTGGACGACATTCTTTAATAGTAACGGTATCGCCAATATTACACTCATTATTTTCATCATGAGCATGATACTTAGTAGATCGACGAATAAACTTACCATATAGAGGGTGTTTAACTCTTCGCTCACCCATTACAACGATTGTTTTATCCATCTTATTACTAACAACTTGACCAGTTATACTATGCTCAAGTTTAGCTGTTTGTTCTGTCATCTCACTCACCTATTTACTAACTTCAGCAGTTGACTGCATTTCATTCATGATTGTTTTAATACGCGCTATCTTTCGACGTACTTTTCTCATTTCTGAATGTCTTGTTAACTGACCTGAAGAACGTTGCATACGAAATACAAACTGCTCTTTTAAACTTTCTAAAAGTTCGTTAGATAATTCTTCTATGCTTTTTTGACGAAGTTCACTTGCTTTCATCACATCACCTGCCTTGTGACAAATACTGTCTTGATTGGTAATTTAGCTGCCGCTAGAGCAAACGCTTCTCTCGCCAACTCTTCACTTACACCTTCCATTTCATAAAGAACTCGACCAGGCTGAATTAAACAGACCCAATATTCAACGTTTCCTTTACCTTTACCCATACGTACTTCAAGGGGCTTACTTGTAATGGGCTTATCAGGAAACACTCGAATCCATATCTTCCCACCACGTTTTATATGACGAGTCATAGCTCGTCGAGCAGCTTCAATCTGTCTTGCAGTCAAACGACCACGTCCTACAGCCTTTAGGCCATACTCACCAAAGCTTACTTTACTACCAGTAGTTGCAAGACCTCTATTTCTACCTTTGAACTGCTTTCTAAATTTTGTTCTTTTGGGCTGTAACATCGCAGACCTCTATCTCTTGTTCTTGGCATTGCGGCCAGATGATTTTGCTCGTTTCTGCTCAAGGTCAAAAACATCACCTTTGTAGATCCAAACCTTTATACCAATAACACCATATGTTGTATGTGCTTTTGCAGTTGAATAATCAATATCCGCTCGAAGAGTATGAAGAGGAACACGTCCTTCGCGATACCACTCTGTCCGAGCAATCTCAGCTCCATTCAAACGACCACCACAACTTATCTTAATACCCAACGCACCTAATCGCATGGCATTACCAACTGCTCGCTTCATAGCGCGGCGGAACATAATACGTCGTTCCAGCTGATTTGCAATACTTTCCGCAACTAATTTCGCATCTAACTCAGGCTTGCGGATTTCTTCGATATTCACTTTCACATTATTTGGATGCAAACCCATCATTCTTGCAGTTTCAGCACGAAGACGTTCTATATCTTCGCCTTTTTTACCAATAACAACACCAGGTCGAGCTGTATGAATAGTTACAAAAGCGGATTTAGCCGGACGCTCTATCTGTATACGACTAACAGAAGCACTTTTAAGCTTTTCCTCTAAATATGCCCTTACAGCGAGATCTTTATGGAGAAATTTTGCATATTCTCGACCTTCTGCATACCATTTAGAACGCCAATCAGAAGCTATACCAAGACGAAAACCTACTGGATGAATTTTTTGACCCATTTTTAAACCTCTCCGTCGCCAACACTTAAAGTGATATGGCTTGTACGCTTTAGAATTCGGTTGGCACGACCCTTTGCTCTGGCACGCAACCTCTTCATCGTCGGAGCCTGATCAACCATGATCTTTGTTACAGAAAGCTCATCAATATCAGCACCTTCATTATGTTCAGCATTTGCTATAGCTGAATCAAGAATTTTCTTTATGATAGCAGCTGATTTTTTTTGACTAAAAGACAGAATCTCAAGGGCTTTATCCACTTGCATCCCGCGTACTTGATCAGCAACCAATCTAGCCTTCTGAGGCGAGATACGAGCGAATCGTAATTTTGCATTAACTTCCATTTCCAAATCCTAACGTCTATTTAGACTTTTTATCTGCGATATGACCACGGTACATGCGTGTTGGTGAAAACTCTCCCAACTTATGTCCGACCATATGTTCGTTAACCAATATTGGCACATGTTGACGACCATTATGCACAGCAATTGTCAAGCCAACCATTTCAGGAACTACCATTGATCTTCGTGACCAAGTTTTTATTGGCTTACGATCTCCAGCATCAACTGCCTTTAAAACTTTTGCCATCAAATGATGATCAATAAATGGACCTTTTTTTAATGAACGTGGCACCGTAATTACCTCTTATCTCTACGTCGTACGATCAAATGATCTGTACGTTTATTCTTTCGTGTTTTGTAACCTTTAGTAGGTGTACCCCAAGGTGAAACAGGGTGACGACCTCCAGAGGTCTTCCCTTCACCACCACCATGAGGATGATCAACAGGATTCATTACAACACCACGCACCGTTGGACGAATACCACGATGCCTGCTTGCTCCTGCCTTACCTAACTTAGTTAGAGCATGTTCAGAATTACTTACCTCACCAACAGTTGCACGACATTCTGATAGAACTTTCCTCATCTCACCTGAACGTAATCGCAAAGTAGAATACCTACCTTCTCTAGCAATCAATTGCGCTGAAGTTCCAGCACTACGAGCAATTTGAGCACCCTTACCTGGCTTCATCTCAACACAATGTACAACAGTACCAACTGGAATATCACGCAACAACAAAGTATTACCAGAAGCTATTGGCGCACTAGACCCAGACATAACACTATCTTCCGAGCGCATTCCTTTAGGAGCTATAATATAACGCCTTTCACCGTCTTTATACTTAAGCAAGGCTATATTAGCTGTGCGATTCGGGTCATATTCAACCCTTTCAACCGTAGCACCAATACCATCCTTATTACGTTTAAAATCAATAATTCTATAATGCTGTTTATGACCACCACCAATATGACGAGTAGTTATACGACCATTGTTATTACGACCACCAGATTTGCTTTTCTTTTCTAATAAAGCCTTATGAGGCTTCCCTTTATGCAAGTCTTTATTAACAACCCGAACCTGATGACGGCGACCAGGAGATGTTGGTTTCATCTTTACCGTAGCCATGACTAGCCCTCCATCTCAACATTCAAAGCACTTCCTTCGGCCAACTTGACATACGCTTTCTTCCAGTCCTTACGTTTACCAAGCCTCTTACCAAAGCTTTTTGCCTTTCCTTTAACATTCACTGTACGCACACTATCAACCCTAACTTCAAACAAAACCTCAACGGCATTTTTTATCTCGCGTTTCGTCGCTGTTACCGCAACCTTAAACGCATGAATATTAGACTCTGAACCAGAGACTGCCTTTTCCGTTACATGCGGCCCATAGACAACATGATACATCCTTTCTTCTGCTCGACTCATGACAACCACTCCTGAACTTTCTTAATAGCTGCAGTTGAAATAACAACCTTGTCGTGATTCACTAAACTGACCGGATTTAGTTTTGATACCGAAAGAACCTCACAATTAGGGATATTCCGAGCAGACAAGATCATATTACTATCTACTTCATCATTTATAAGTAAAACATTACTTACACCCAACTTATCAAGCTCTACAACCATAGATTTGGTCTTAGGCTCTATGACCTTAAAACCATCTACAATAATCAGTGACTCAGAACGAACTAATTCAGAAAAAATTGAACACATTGCTGAACGGAACATTTTTTTATTTACTTTTTTCGAAAAATCACGAGGACGCGCAGCAAATGTCACACCACCTTTTCGCCAAAGAGGACCACGTGAAGTACCCGCACGCGCACGACCAGTACCCTTTTGACGCCAAGGCTTAGCACCTCCACCACTCACATCAGAACGTGTTTTTTGGGCTTTTGTACCAGCCCGACCAGCAGCCATATAAGCCACAACCACTTGATGGATTAATGTTTCGTTATATTCTTTAGCAAAAACCGCATCATCTAACACGAGTGTCTTACCATCTGTATTTTTTAAATTCATCCTGACTAACCTTTAACCGCTGGCTTTACAAGTATATTACCGCCACGAGCACCAGGAACAGCCCCCTTGACAAGCATTAAATTCTTCTCCAAGTCAACACTTACAATCGTAAGACTCTGTGTAGTCTGACGTACAGCACCCATATGACCTGACATTTTCTTTCCTTTAAAAACACGACCTGGAGTTTGGTTTTGACCAATTGAACCCGGCGTCCTGTGATTAATTGAGTTACCATGAGTTGCATCTTTACCAGCAAAGTTATAACGTTTTAACACACCAGCAAAACCCTTGCCGATTGTTATACCCGTAACATCAACTTTCTGACCTGCCTCGAACAGCCCAACTGTTAACTCAGAACCAAGCTCATACTCATCAACAGAATCTACACGTGACTCAGAAGTAAAAGAACCCGCCTCAACAGAAGCTTTTGCAAAATGTCCTGACTCAGACTTATTGACCTTTGAAGCTTTCTTAGCCCCTACTGTCAACTGAACAGCATTATAACCATCCCTTTCTACAGTCTTAATCTGAGAAATACGATTATCTTGCATCTCTAACACCGTTACTGGTGTAGCAGTGCCATCATCATTGTATACCCGGGTCATTCCAACTTTTAAACCCATTAGACTGATTGCCATTTGGCCACCTCATTTTAAATCAGATCAACTGTATACCTTAATATACAGCTGAAAAAAACTTCTCGGAAAAATTCGGCTCGAGGTATAAATAACGTCGAGCCGAAGAAAGGCGCGCATTATGCCAGATAAAAAGGCGTTAGGGAACTCTAATATTTATCTTTCTTTGATTAATTTCATTACTAAAGAAAATAAACCAATTCAAATAAAAAAGAGTTGCGCTCCCTATGCTAAATACCCATATAACGTACCCAGCAAGGATTTACTATGTCAGCTTAATTTGTACGTCCACACCTGTTGCAAGATCTAATTTCATCAATGCATCAACCGTACGATCTGTAGGCTCAACAATATCCATAAGACGCTTATGAGTACGAATTTCATACTGATCCCGCGCATCTTTGTTTACATGAGGAGAAACCAATATAGTGAAACGCTCTTTACGTGTAGGCAAAGGAATTGGCCCCTTTACCCTAGCACCTGTACGTTTTGCAGTTTCTACGATTTCACGCGCTGAACGATCAATAAGCTTATGATCAAATGACTTCAAGCGAATTCTAATTTTTTGACCTGACATAGTATTTACTCTTTATATACTTAATATTCTTTATGTTTGTTAACGTAAATCCTTACGAAACAACCTTAGCAACAACACCCGCACCCACTGTACGACCACCTTCACGGATTGCAAAACGTAAGCCGTCTTCCATCGCGATTGGATTAATTAGTGTCACAACCATTTTTACGTTATCGCCTGGCATTACCATTTCTGTTCCTTCTGGTAATTCACAAGCTCCCGTGATGTCTGTAGTTCTGAAGTAGAACTGCGGACGATAACCATTAAAGAATGGCGTATGACGACCACCCTCATCTTTTGATAGCACATATACTTCCGCTTCAAAAACAGTATGCGGTGTAATTGAACCTGGCTTACATAGAACTTGACCACGCTCAACATCTTCACGCTTTGTACCACGTAATAGTACACCTACGTTATCACCTGCCTGACCTTCATCGAGTAATTTACGGAACATTTCAACACCAGTACATGTTGATGTTGCAGTATCTTTAATTCCTACGATTTCAATATCATCACCTACGTGCACGATTCCACGCTCAATTCTTCCTGTTACAACAGTTCCACGACCTGATATAGAGAACACATCCTCTACTGGCATTAGGTAATCACCATCTACAGCTCGCTCTGGCTCTGGAATATATGTATCCAACGCATCCACTAGCTCTATAATTTTCTCTACGTATTTCTCATCACCTTCAAGGGCTTTGAGCGCCGAACCTGTAATAATTGGGGTATCATCACCTGGAAATTCGTACATATCTAGTAGTTCACGCACTTCCATTTCCACCAACTCTAGTAGCTCTTCATCATCGACCATATCGGCTTTATTCATGAACACTACGATGTAAGGCACACCTACCTGACGAGATAAAAGGATATGCTCGCGGGTTTGTGGCATTGGACCGTCTGCTGCGGACACTACAAGTATTGCACCATCCATTTGTGCTGCACCTGTAATCATGTTCTTTACGTAGTCTGCATGACCTGGGCAATCCACGTGCGCATAGTGACGCGTCTCTGACTCATATTCTACATGTGACGTAGAGATTGTTATTCCACGTGCTTTTTCTTCTGGTGCATTATCGATCTCATCGAATGCTTTTACTTCACCACCCATCTTTTCTGCCATTACTTTTGTAAGCGCAGCGGTTAGTGTTGTTTTTCCATGGTCAACGTGACCTATGGTGCCCACGTTGACGTGGGGCTTGTTACGTTCAAATTTTTCTTTGGACATGATCAATCACCTTTAATTTATCATTGCATTCGATGCCTTCTCGGGCACTTCAGCATATTTTGCAAATTCCATTGAGTAACTAGCCCGTCCCTGCGTTGCCGAACGAAGCGCTGTTGCATAACCGAACATCTCACTTAATGGAACCTCAGCACGAACTATTTTCCCAAAAGGAACCTCATCCATACCCTGAACAATGCCACGACGACGATTCAAGTCACCCATAACATCACCCATATTTTCTTCTGGCACAACTACTTCAACCTTCATCACTGGTTCAAGCATGGCGGGTGATGCAGCCAAGACACCCTCTCTAATTGCTAGCGCTCCCGCAACTTTGAATGACATTTCATTAGAATCGACATCATGAAATGAACCATCATAAACAGAGGCCTTAACATCCACTACAGGACAACCTGCCAAAACCCCATTTTGCAGTTGTTCCTTCATACCTTCCATCACAGCCGGAATAAATTCCGTAGGAATAACCCCACCTGTAATGGAGTTTTCAAACTCATAACCAGATCCTTCTGGTAACGGCTCCAGCTTAATCTTCACATGCCCATACTGACCTTTTCCACCAGATTGACGCACAAACTTACCTTCAGCTTCAACCGATTGACGAATACACTCTCGATAAGATACCTGTGGCGCACCAACATTAGCTTCCACATCAAACTCCCGCTTCATGCGATCAATAATAATATCAAGGTGCAACTCACCCATTCCCGAAATTATCGTTTGACCCGAATCTTCGTCTGCATGAACCATAAAAGACGGATCCTCTTGAGCCAACTTACTTAAGGCTACTGACATCTTATCCTGATCAACAGTAGTACGGGGTTCTACGGCAACCGATATAACAGGCTCTGGAAAATCTAATCTCTCTAACGTAATTGGATGCTGACTTTCACAAAGTGTATCACCTGTGGTAACTTCCTTAAGACCAACCGCGGCTGCGATATCACCAGTACGAACCTCTTTTACCTCTTCGCGCGAGTTAGAATGCATTTGCAAAATACGTCCAACCCTCTCTCGCTTACCCTTCAGTGGATTCAAAACCATATCACCAGTTTTCAATACTCCAGAGTAAACTCGAAAAAAGGCCAATGTTCCAACAAATGGATCTGTTGCTATCTTAAAAGCTAGCGCAGCAAAAGGCTCATCATCCGATGCATTTCGGACTTCGATAACATCATCTTCATTTTCAACAACACCTTTAACGGCAGAAACATCCAATGGTGAAGGCAAATATCTCACCATAGCATCCAAAATTGCCTGAACACCTTTATTCTTAAAAGCTGAACCACACATAACAGGAATAACCTCTCCTGCTATTGCACGAAGCCGTAACCCCTGATGAACTTGTTGCTCGGTCAGGATCCCATCATCAATATACGAGCCCATTAGCTCTTCATTAGCCTCCGCAGCCGCCTCAACTAACGTTTCTCGCCACTGCTCAGCTTCTAGCCGTAAATTTTCAGGTATTTCAAATAAGGAAAAACTCACACCCTTATCACTATCACTCCACTTGATCGCTTTCATTTTAACCAGGTCGATGACTCCCTCAAAATCTTCCTCTACACCAATAGGAATTTGAATAGGAACTGGATTTGCACCCAATCGATTACGAATTTGCTTTACTACACGTAAAAAATCAGCACCAACACGATCCATTTTATTAACAAATGCTATACGCGGGACTTCATATTTATCTGCTTGTCGCCATACAGTCTCAGATTGCGGCTCTACACCGCCAACAGCACAAAACACTGCAACTGCACCATCCAAAACACGCAGCGAGCGCTCAACTTCAATTGTAAAATCAACATGACCAGGAGTATCAATTATATTGATACGATGTTCATCAAACTGACCATCCACCCCCTCCCAAAAGCAAGTAGTAGCAGCAGAGGTTATTGTAATCCCTCTCTCTTGCTCCTGTTCCATCCAATCCATGGTGGCCGCACCATCATGAACCTCACCAATCTTATGAGAAACTCCTGTGTAAAACAAAATTCGCTCTGTAGTCGTAGTTTTACCCGCATCAATATGCGCCATGATACCAACATTACGGTATCGCTTTAGAGGAGTTGCACGAGCCACTGCTTTATCCCTACACCAAACCTACGACTACCAACGGAAGTGAGCAAAGGCTTTATTCGCTTCAGCCATCTTATGAGTATCTTCACGTTTTTTAACAGCAGAACCACGTTTTTCAGCAGCATCCATCAACTCACCAGCCAACTTAAGAGCCATTGACTTTTCACCACGTTTACGTGCTGCATCTACCAACCAACGCATTGCCAATGCATTCTGACGTGAGGCTCGAACTTCTACAGGAACCTGATAGGTTGCACCACCAACACGGCGAGACTTGACCTCAACGGAAGGTCGAACATTATCTAGCGCAGTATCGAGAACCTCCATCCCATCATTACCCTTTTTAGCAGAGATTTCATCCAATGCAATATAGACAACTTTCTCAGCAATGGATTTTTTTCCATCCTTCATAATTGTATTTATAAATTTCGCCAACAACTCACTCCCAAACTTTGGATCCGGAAGGATAATGCGTTTTGGTACTTCTCTTCTTCTAGGCATATATAACTCGCTTCTTATGACAACGACTAACTTCGTTTACTATTATTCAACTTCCTGTAGCACACTACAAACACTACAAACACTATTCAATTAAAGGGCCAGCCCCGTTACTTAGGACGCTTAGCACCGTACTTAGAACGTCCCTGCCTACGATCCGAAACACCCTGCGTATCTAAAGAACCACGCACAACATGATAACGCACACCAGGCAAATCTTTTACACGACCACCACGAATCAAAACCACTGAATGCTCTTGTAAGTTATGCCCTTCCCCACCTATATAACTACTCACTTCAAAGCCATTTGTCAGGCGCACACGAGCAACTTTACGCATTGCTGAATTTGGCTTCTTTGGTGTTGTTGTATATACACGCGTACATACACCACGCCTCTGCGGACATGCCTCTAACGCTGGCACATTACTTTTTTCCATCTTGCGCTTACGAGGTTTACGCACTAACTGGTTAATAGTAGACATTAATAATTCTCTCTATACTCTTTTGGCAGTTCAAGTCTTTCGTATTAGAATAGACTCGACAACAATCAAATGACTGTCATAACAATAAGGCGCGGAATTCTATTACCACATGGCAACCTTGTCAAGACAGGACTTTAAAATTTAAAGCTTTTAGCTATTTATATTAGATAATAATACAAAAAGACCAAAATCAAGGGGGGGTGACAAATTTACAAATTAAAAAAGAGTAGCACATTACTCTTTTTTAATTTGATAAATCACAGTCGCTATTATTTACTAATCATCCATAGATTCAACAAGACCTTGATCAGGATTAGTTTCTGCCGCATTTTTCATCATCTCTGCTTCAGCTGCCAATGTTGACAACTGTTGCTGAATCTCTTCTTGCTTACGACGACGCTCTTGGTGATGCTTAAAGCCAGTACCTGCGGGAATCAAACGACCTACAATTACATTCTCTTTCAATCCGCGTAGATCATCTCGCGCCCCACGAACTGACGCCTCTGTTAACACACGTGTAGTTTCCTGGAACGATGCCGCTGATATAAATGAATCAGTAACAAGTGATGCCTTAGTGATACCTAATAATATACGATCAAACTTTGCTGGAAGCTTACCTTCTGCAACTAGTGCCGCATTAGTCTCTTCAACACGCCACAGATCTAACTGCTCACCTTTCAACATACGACTATCACCTGATGCAGTAATAAGTACTTTTCGCATCATCTGTCTTGCAATAATCTCTACATGTTTGTCATTTATCATTACACCCTGAAGACGATAAACTTCTTGAACCTCTTTAACCATATGTTCTGCCAATACAACAGGACCTAACAAGCGAATAATATCGTGCGAACTTGGCTCTCCATCGGCGATCATCTCACCCTTGGCAACTTTTTCACCTTCAAACACATCAAGGTTACGCCATTTTGGAATCAATACCTCGTAGTGATCACCACTATCTGGAGTTATAACCAAGCGTTTCTTTCCCTTAGTTTCCTTACCCCAGGAAAAGGTACCAGAAATCTCTGCTAATATCGCAGGCTGCTTTGGTTTTCTTGCTTCAAACATATCTGCAACACGAGGTAGACCACCCGTAATATCACGAGTCTTTGATGATTCTTGCGCTAGTCGAGCCAACACATCTCCAACTTGCACTTTAGCACCATTGGTCAAACCTACCACTGCACCACCTGCCAATGGATATTGAACAGGTATTTCAGTATTTTCAAAGAATAATGTATCCCCATTATCATCTAGCAATCTAATCATTGGGTTCAAATCTTTTGCCCCGGCACCACGTGCTGCAGGATCAGTCACTACTGTTGAACTAAGGCCAGTCATATCATCAATCTTTGTATTTATTGTAGAACCATCTACAAAATCTACAAAATCTACTGTACCTGCTACCTCTGTAACAATTGGATGCGTATGCGGATCCCATGTGGCTACTTCTAGACCAGCATCAACTTTATCGCCATCTTTAATTGTAACAACTGCACCATATGGTAATTTATAACGCTCTTTTTCTCGTCCTTGGCCATCCACCACACTAATCACACCAGAACGAGAGACCGTCACCAGATTTCCATCTTTATTCTCAACCGTCTTAACATTGCTAAGACGAGCTGTACCTTCATTTTTAACAACTATATTATTATCAGCAGCTGATCGACTTGCGGCACCACCAATATGAAAGGTACGCATTGTTAACTGAGTACCTGGCTCACCTATAGATTGTGCAGCCACTACTCCAACTGCTTCGCCTAAGTTGACTAAATGACCTCGACCTAAGTCGCGACCATAACATTGAGCACATACACCTTTTCTAGTATCACAACTAATTGCAGAACGTACGATAATTTCATCAACACCTAAACCTTCGAGTCTTCCAACCCACTCTTCATCCAAAAGTGTTTTTGCTGGTATAACCACATCACCTTTATAATCCTTTACATCTACGGCTGTAACACGACCCAAGACACGAGCACCCAACGGCTGTACTACATCACCCCCCTCAATTATCGGCTTCATTACTAAACCATCAGTAGTACCACAATCTTCAAGTGTAACCACCATATCTTGTGAAACATCTACTAAGCGACGAGTCAAATAACCAGAATTAGCAGTCTTCAAAGCTGTATCTGCCAGACCTTTACGAGCTCCGTGAGTAGATATAAAGTACTGTAAAACATTTAAGCCTTCACGGAAGTTAGAAGTGATTGGTGTTTCAATGATTGAACCATCAGGTTTAGCCATCAAACCACGCATACCTGCTAACTGACGAATTTGAGCTGCAGAACCACGAGCCCCAGAATCTGCCATCATATAGATAGAGTTAAATGATTCTTGTTGAACTGTTTCACCCTCAGCATTAACCACATCTTCCGTACCCATGCCATCCATCATAGCCTTAGCAACTTGCTCATTGGTACGCGCCCAAATATCAACTACCTTGTTATAACGCTCGCCTTGCGTTACAAGACCAGAAGCATATTGGCTTTCAATTTCTTTAACATCATCCTCCGCCCGACTGATGATTCCCACCTTCTCTTTTGGAATAACCATATCATCTGCACAAAATGAAACACCTGCTAGGGTTGCATACTTATAACCCGTATACATTAACTGATCAGCTAAAATCACTGTGTCTTTCAGCCCAACACGACGGTATCCTTCATTAATTACCCCAGAAATAGCTTTTTTCTTCATCACGCAGTTAATCAACTCAAAAGGCATACCTTCGGGTAGTACTTCTGAAAGAATTGCGCGACCTACAGTTGTTTCCATTCTGCGCGTACGGAACACTTTATCGCCATTTATATCAATATCACTATCTGAGATACGGACTTGAACTTTTGCATGAAGATGAGCCTTTCCTGCTTCATATGCTCGTTTTGCCTCTTCAATATCAGCAAAAACCATACCCTCACCTAGAGCATTGACACTTTCACGTGTCATATAGTAAAGACCCAGTACAATATCTTGAGATGGCACAATGATGGGCTCTCCATTTGCAGGAGACAACACATTATTCGTAGCCATCATTAATACACGAGCTTCTGTCTGTGCTTCTAGTGATAAGGGTACATGTACTGCCATTTGGTCACCATCAAAGTCAGCATTAAATGCTGAACACACCAATGGATGCAATTGAATTGCTTTACCTTCAATCAATACTGGCTCAAATGCCTGTATACCCAAACGGTGAAGTGTAGGCGCTCTATTAAGCATAATTGGGTGCTGACGAATAATCTCAGCAAGTATATCCCAAACTTCTGGAGTTTCACGCTCAACCAACTTTTTAGCGGCTTTGATTGTTGTTGCTAAACCACGACGCTGCAGTTTACCAAAAATAAATGGTTTAAATAACTCTAATGCCATTTTTTTAGGCAAACCACACTGATGAAGCCTTAATGCTGGACCTACAACGATTACAGAACGACCTGAATAATCTACACGTTTCCCCAGTAGGTTTTGACGGAAACGACCCTGCTTCCCTTTAATCATATCTGCAAGAGACTTAAGCTGACGACGGTTAGAACCTGTTATTGCACGACCACGTCGACCATTATCTAACAACGCATCTACAGACTCTTGCAACATCCGCTTTTCATTTCGCACGATAATATCAGGTGCATTTAAATCTAACAAACGACGAAGACGGTTATTACGATTAATTACACGGCGATATAAATCATTTAGGTCAGAAGTAGCAAAACGCCCACCCTCAAGAGGCACTAAAGGACGTAAATCTGGTGGTAGAACAGGAAGAACTGTCATTATCATCCAGTCAGGTTTATTACCAGACTCAAGGAATGATTCCATAAGTTTTGTACGTTTACTTATACGTTTTAATTTAGTTTCAGAGTTTGTATTATTTGCTTCTTCATCAAGATCAACGATCGCCTCTTTAATATCTACAGTTCTTAACATTTTTAGAACCGCCTCTGCACCCATCCCTGCATCGAATTCATCTCCAAACTCTTCGACAGCCTCAAGATATGCTTCATCACTTAATAATTGACCACGCTCAAGTGTCGTCATACCAGGCTCTACGACCACAAAAGCTTCAAAGTACAATACCCGTTCAATATCACGCAGAGTCATATCCAAAAACAAACCAATACGCGAAGGGAGTGATTTCAAAAACCAAATATGCGCTACAGGACAAGCAAGATCGATATGCCCCATACGATCACGACGTACTTTAGTATTTGTAACTTCAACCCCACACTTTTCACAAACCACACCACGATGCTTTAAACGTTTGTACTTACCACACAGGCATTCATAGTCCTTTACAGGCCCGAATATCTTGGCACAAAATAAACCATCTCTCTCGGGCTTAAATGTTCGATAGTTAATTGTCTCTGGCTTCTTAACCTCCCCATAAGACCAAGAACGTATAACTTCAGGTGATGCTAAACCAATACGAATTGCATCGAATTCTTCTGTATCTTTCTGCTGTTTGAAAATATTCAGCAGATCTCCCATGCCTTTATTCATCATAACGTCACCTACCTATTTATTGTCTTTTTCAAGTTCAATGTGAAGACCCAATGATCGAATCTCTTTCATCAACACATTAAAGGATTCAGGCATACCTGCTTCCATATGAAGATTACCATCCACTATATTTTTATACATGCGGTTACGACCTTGAACATCATCCGATTTAACCGTAAGCACCTCCTGAAGAGTATAAGCCGCACCATAAGCCTCTAGTGCCCAGACCTCCATCTCACCAAAGCGCTGACCACCGAACATAGCTTTACCACCAAGAGGCTGCTGTGTAACCAAACTGTATGGCCCCGTAGAACGCGCGTGCATTTTGTCATCTACCAAGTGGTTCAACTTCAACATATGCATATAACCCACTGTGATCTTTCGCTCAAAAGCCTTACCCGTACGACCATCATACAAAGTTGTTTGACCCGACTCTGGCAAATCTGCTAATTGAAGCATAGCCTTTATCTCTGCTTCTGATGCTCCATCAAAAACCTGTGTAGCCATAGGCACACCATTTCTAAGATTAGAAGCCATTTCGATGACTTCATCATCGGTCATTTCACTAATATCACCTTGCTCAGGATTACCATCTGTTGAATAAATTTCTGTTAAAAACTTACGTATATTTTCTATTTTTGCTTGGTCATCTATCATACGACCTATTTTTTCACCAAGGCCTTTTGCAGCCCAACCTAAATGCATCTCTAATACTTGACCAACATTCATTCGTGATGGGACACCTAGCGGGTTCAGACAAATATCAACTGGGACACCATTTTCATCGTAAGGCATATCTTCAACAGGAACAATTCGTGATACAACACCTTTATTACCATGACGACCAGCCATTTTATCACCAGGTTGCATACGACGCCTAACAGCAACGTAAACCTTAACAACTTTTAACACACCAGGGGCTAGATCATCACCCGCTGTAATTTTATCTTTCTGCTTTTGAAGTCTCTCCTCATAGAATTTCTTCTGATCAGCGAGTAACACTCCTAAATTTTCTAGATGCTTATTAACGTCCTCATTTTTCATTCGCAATGAGAACCAATCTTTTTTATCCAAATCAGCAAGATAGGCCTTCGTCACCTTTCCACCTGCTTTAATACCTGCAGGACCACCATCAACAACTTTATTTAACACTAAAGACTCAACACGAGTATAAATATCATCTTCAAATACATAAAGTTCATCACGTAAATCGTTACGTACTTTTGCTAAAGCACTCTCTTCTAAAGCTATCGCACGAGCATCTTTTTCAACACCATCACGTGTAAACACACGAACATCAATAACAGTACCAAACATACTTGATTTAACACGTGAAGACGTATCTTTCACATCAGATGCTTTCTCACCAAATATTGCACGAAGAAGTTTTTCTTCTGGAGTGAGCTGAGTCTCACCTTTGGGAGTCACTTTACCAACTAAAATATCGCCCGGCTTAACCTCTGCACCAACATGAACAATTCCAGATTCATCTAATTTAGATAAAAGGTGTTCGCTTACATTTGGAATATCTGCAGTAATTTCTTCAGCTCCAAGTTTAGTATCTCGCGCCAAACAAGAAATTTCCTCTATATGAACCGAAGTAAATCTATCTTCTTCAATCACACGCTCAGAAACTAAAATGGAATCTTCGAAGTTATACCCATTCCATGGCATAAATGCAATTTTAATATTTTGACCTAAAGCTAATTCCCCTAAATCAGTAGAAGAACCATCTGCCAAAACATCACCACGAGCAATAATATCACCTACTTTTACAATTGGCTTCTGGTTAACACAGGTGTTTTGATTTGAGCGAGTATATTTAATAAGGTTATAGATATCGACTCCACCCTCTTGAGCCTCATCATCATTAACCCTTATAACAATTCGTGAGGCATGGACAGCCGATATCGTGCCTCCACGTTTTGCAACAACGGTCGAACCAGAATCTACTGCAACCACTCGCTCCATTCCTGTACCACAAACTGGAGTCTGTGCTTTTAAACAAGGAACAGCTTGACGTTGCATATTTGACCCCATCAAAGCACGATTAGCATCATCATGTTCTAGAAAGGGAATCAATGACGCTGCCACAGAAACAATTTGCTTTGGAGAAACATCCATATACTGAATTTCACCAGGTCCAGACAACATGAATTCATTCTGGAAACGGCATGAAATCATATCATTAGTAAACTCCCCCTTCTCGTCCAATACCGCATTTGCCTGCGCTATAACAAAACGAGACTCCTCAATAGCAGAAAGGTAATCTATATCATTGCTTACCTTCCCGCCCTTTACCTTACGATAAGGTGTTTCAAGAAAACCATAATCATTTGTTTTTGCAAAAACAGCCAAAGAATTAATCAACCCAATATTAGGCCCCTCTGGCGTTTCTATGGGACAAACACGACCATAGTGAGTAGGATGCACATCACGAACTTCAAAACCTGCTCGTTCACGAGTCAAACCACCAGGACCCAAGGCTGATATACGACGTTTATGGGTAATTTCAGAAAGAGGATTATTTTGATCCATAAACTGAGATAACTGACTCGAACCAAAGAATTCCTTTACCGCTGCAGACACAGGTTTAGCATTAACCATATCTTGAGGCATTAAACCTTCACTTTCTGCAACCGTTAAGCGCTCTTTGACAGCACGCTCAACACGCACTAGACCTATACGGAAGGCGTTTTCGGCCATCTCACCAACACTTCGTATACGGCGATTGCCCAAGTGATCTATATCATCAATCACACCATGACCATTTCTAATATCGATCAGTGTTTTTAACACATTGACAATATCAGAATCTGTTTTTCCAGAAGCTCTAATAGCCTCGTATTGTGCTCTATATTGCTCAACCAGCTGTTTTGACGCAGTATCAGTACGGCCTGATAAATAACCCAAATCAAATAGTATCGATGGACCTGTCTCAATATCATATTCGAGACGACGATTAAATTTCATGCGTCCAACTGCTGATAAATCATAACGTTCTTCTGAAAAGAATAAATTATGGAATAGATTTTCTGCCGCTTCCTTTGTAGGAGGCTCACCAGGACGCATCATACGATAAATTTCTATCATTGCTTCAAGAGGCGTTTGTGCTGCATCTACTTTCAACGTGTTTGATATAAATGGACCACAATCTAATTCATTAGTATAAATAACATCAAACTTCTTAATATCATTTTCACGTAACAACTCAATTAATTCTTCTGTTAATTCAGCATTAGCTTCGGCTATGAATTCACCTGTAGAGATATCAACAATATTATGAGCAAGCATCTTTCCATAAATATAATCCTCAGGAACCTCCAGTTTTTTTACATTTGCTTTTTCGAGTTTACGCACATGTTTAGCAGTGATTCGACGACCTGACTCGACAATTTTTTCATCATCCACCATGATATCAAAAGAGGCCAACTCTCCTCGCAAACGATCAGGATCAAGCGCCATCAATACTTTCGTTTTCTGCAAGGTCACTGTCAACTTATCAAAGAAACAATCCAGAATTTCCTCTGTCTCCATACCTAACGCACGAAGGAGAATAGTTGCAGGTAATTTTCTACGACGATCTATTCGTACGAATACAGCATCTTTAGGATCGAACTCAAAGTCCAACCATGAACCACGGTATGGAATAACCCTAGCATTATGAAGCAATTTACGGGCTGTATTTGTCTTACCCTTATCATGATCAAAGAATACACCAGGAGAACGGTGCAACTGAGAAACTATTACACGCTCTGTACCATTGATAACAAAAGTACCTTTCTCAGTCATAAGAGGCATTTCGCCCAAATAAACATCCTGTTCTTTTATATCTTTAACAACCTTCGTCTTTTTTGGGGCATCTTTATCATAGATAACCAAACGCAAAGTAGCACGTAAAGATGTTGCGTACGTAAGACCTCTCTGCTGGCATTCACGTACATCAAAAACAGGCTCAGCCAAGTTATAATCAACATATTCCAGCATTACAAACCCAGAATAACTAACTATAGGGAATACAGAATTGAACGCACCATGCAAACCTGCATCTGTACGTTCCTCAACAGGAACATCAGTTTGCAAATACTGGCGATAAGACTCCAGTTGAATTGCTAAAAGATACGGTATATCCAACACCTGGGGGCGTTTACCAAAATCCTTACGGATACGTTTTTTCTCAGTAAAAGACAGAGCCATCTTATTTCCTCTTACGAAATCTATTCAGCACTTACATACAGGAGCAAGGGTTACAACCTGCAGCATTCTCTAGTGAAGCACACTAAAGAATTAAAATTCTTAACACTCAAACAATGAAATATATTTAAGCGACAAAAGGCCGACAGTGAAACTGCACTGTCAGCCTATTGATTCACGAAAAAAAAAGAATTTCTTTTTCGCAATTGAAGTAATTACTTCAACTCTACCGATGCACCAGCTTCTTCAAGCTGCTTCTTTGTTTCTTCAGCATCATCTTTAGAAACACCTTCTTTAACAGTAGCTGGAGCACTCTCTACCATTTCTTTTGCCTCTTTAAGACCAAGACCAGTAATAGCACGAACTGCTTTGATAGCAGATATTTTATTATCGCCGAAACTAGTCATTACTACGTCAAATTCTGACTGCTCTTCAGCTACAGCAGCTTCGCCACCAGCAGCAGGAGCCGCAGCAACAGCAGCCGCAGCAGAAACGCCAAATTTTTCTTCCATATCAGAAATCAGTTCAACGATCTCCATTACACTCATATTTGATATTGCTTCTAGAATATCATCTTTAGAAACAGCCATTGTATTTCTCCTAAACCTAAATCAGTAGTCACAAACGCGACCATAAAATTAATAAATCAAAAACTATCTAAAACAAAAACCATCCTAAAACAATTAGGCGGCTTTCGAGTCACGAACAGCAGCAACAGTACGAACAAGTTTTCCTGGAACCTCATTAAGCGTACGAGCAAGCTTCTCAACAGGCGCTCTAAACGTTGCAGCCAAAATGGCCAACGCTTGATCACGAGTAGGCAACTTAGCCAAACGATCAATTTCGGAAGCAGCAAGCAACTCTCCACCAACGGAAAGCATTTTCACTTCCAACTTGTCATGCTCTTTAGCAAAGTCTTTTAAAACTCTAGCCGCAGCACCCGGATCTTCTTGCGAAAACGCCAATACTAACGGACCAACAAAACCATCACTCATACATGCAAAATCTGTATCAGCAAGGGCAAGTTTCGCCAGATTATTCTTCACCACACGTAGATAAACACCACCTTCGCGCGCTTTAACACGCAATTCAGTCATCTCTACTACGCTTAACCCGTGGTACTCTGCAGCAACCGCGGAATGAGCATCTGAAGCAACTGCAGCAACCTCAGAGACAATCTTCTTCTTGTCTTCAAAAGTTAATGCCACAACATTTACCTCTTTTAATTCGGCAGCACAAACCACCGTTAATCAAACACTTAACTAAAACAATAAGCCAAGCATCGTACAACGACGTGCCCCAAATCAACTGATTTAGGTTACGCCATCTACGCAGGAAATATTAAGCTTCATACTCCGTCAAAAATCAGAGCAAAAAGCACCTACGGTCTTTGATGACATACAACCAAGTACATCCATCAATAACTTTCCTAATCATACAGAAAGTTTTACGTACATATGCACGTAATTTTTTATAAATTAGCCCAAGAAATATTCTTGATCTAATTGAAATTATGATTCTAGTGTTGCAGTATCTAAAGCCAAACCAGCACCCATAGTACTAGAAACTGACACCTTTTTAATAAAAATACCTTTTGCTGTTGTAGGCTTAGCTTTTACCAATGCCGCGATTAACGCATTCAAATTCTCCAAGAGAGATGACGCATCAAAGTCAATATTACCAATAGTACAATGAATGATACCAGCTTTATCAGTACGATATCGAACCTGACCACCTTTAGCATTCTTTACCGCAGTAGCAACATCAGCCGAAACAGTACCAACCTTAGGGTTCGGCATTAAACCACGAGGACCCAAAACCTGACCCAACTGACCAACTACACGCATGGCATCTGGACTTGCAATTACAACATCAAAATCCATATTACCTTTCTTTACTTCTGCCGCCAGATCATCCATACCAACGATATCTGCTCCAGCTGCTTTTGCAGCCTCAACATTATCACCCTGCGTAAACACTGCCACACGAACTGTTTTACCTGTTCCATTTGGCAACACTACAGAACCACGAACAACCTGATCTGATTTACGGGGATCCACACCAAGATTCACACTTACATCGACACTCTCGACAAAGCCAGCCTTAGGCAGATCTTTCAATAATTCAAATGCCTCCAAAGAAGGATAAAGGTGATCCACTATAACTTTTTCTTGAATTAGCTTTTGACGCTTAGATAACTTAGCCATTACATAACACCCTCAACTTCTAGACCCATGCTTCGAGCACTACCAGCGATCGTACGTACCGCCGCATCCATATCTGCAGCTGTTAAATCTGGTTCTTTTGTAGTAGCAATCTCTTCAAGTTGGGCACGTGTAACTTTTCCAACTTTTTGCGTATTTGGCACACCACTACCCTTCTGAATACCTGCAGCTTTCTTTAACAAAACCGAAGCAGGAGGTGTCTTAGTCACGTATGTAAAACTACGATCATTATAAACTGTAATTACAACAGGAATAGGCATACCTTGTTCGATACTTTGAGTTTCCGCATTGAATGCCTTACAAAATTCCATAATATTAATACCAGCCTGACCCAGTGCAGGACCGACAGGGGGACTTGGATTTGCCTGACCCGCAGGAACCTGCAACTTCAGATACGCATCTACTTTCTTAGCCATATTTTATACTCCTGAGTTCAAACGTTCTTAACAAGCCCACATACATAATAATACGCAAACCCCACCAAACTCCTCATCATTAATTTCAATAAATTAAGTTTTCTCAACCTGAAAAAACTCTAGCTCAACTGGAGTTGAACGCCCAAAAATCTGTACCGCTACACGCATTGTGCTTTTTTCGTAGTTCACATCTTCAACTACACCACTAAAGTCATTAAAAGGCCCATCGTTAACACGAACCACTTCACCAACCTCAAACAATACTCGAGGACGAGGAGCGGTAACCCCCTCTTCCATACGATTCATTATTGCAGCCACTTCTTTTTCTGTAATTGGTGCTGGCCTATCACTAGTACCACCAATAAAACCCAACACACGAGGCGTATTCTTCACTAAATGCCAACTATCATCATTTAGCTCCATTTCAACCAAAACATACCCTGGAAAAAACTTACGAGTGCTTTTGCGCTTTTGACCTTCACGCATTTCAACCACTTCTTCTGTTGGAATTAAAATTTCACCAAAAGAATCCTGTAAACCGAGGCGCTCAATTCTCTCTTTCAGAGCTTCTCTTACCTTCATCTCGTAGTTAGAGTAAGCATGCACAACAAACCACTGCTTTGCCATATTAAACACCCACCGATAACAATGCTTTAACACCCGCACCTAGCAACATATCAACAAACCATAAAAATATAGCCAATATCACAACCAGAATAAATACAATTAAGGTTGTCTGTATTGTTTCAGCACGCGTAGGCCAAACCATCTTACGAACCTCAGCCCGAGATAAACCCAAGAAACCAACCAAGGACTTACCTTTAACCGTTGTTAACGTTACACCAATAGCAGCACCCACCATTGCCAAAAGCCCTAAAACACGATATAAAAGTGACTGATCTTCAAAATAATAGAAACCAGCGATACCTGCTATCAAAAGCACCAATGCAAGCAATAGCTTAACGGTGTCAAATAGTGAACCCTGTGCCTCTGTCTTAGTCGCCATAATTTTGGTAATTTCGGCTTGGTTTCAGCCTATCCCTATCTATAAATAACTATTCAATACTCAAATACAACAATCTCAGAAATGGCAGGCCAGGAGGGACTCGAACCCCCAACAATCGGTTTTGGAAACCGGTGCTCTACCAATTGGAGCTACTGGCCTAGTATTTTTAAACCAGGCTTTCTGAAACAACAAAAGAACGAAGCATAATCAACCCAAAATAAGAGTGCAATCATACTTCGCTCTTCCAAAGGACGCGGAAGTATAGCAGAAAGACTCAATTACTCAATACTAATTTCCACACCCATTTTTCTACTAAATTATCGCTTATTAAGAAACAACCTTAGCAACAACACCCGCACCCACTGTACGACCACCTTCACGGATTGCAAAGCGTAAGCCGTCTTCCATCGCGATTGGATTAATTAGTGTCACAACCATTTTTACGTTATCGCCTGGCATTACCATTTCTGTTCCTTCTGGTAATTCACAAGCTCCCGTGATGTCTGTAGTTCTGAAGTAGAACTGCGGACGATAACCATTAAAGAATGGCGTATGACGACCACCCTCATCTTTTGATAGCACGTACACCTCCGCTTCAAAAACAGTATGCGGCGTAATTGAACCGGGCTTACATAGAACTTGACCACGTTCAACATCTTCACGCTTTGTACCACGTAGTAGCACACCTACATTATCACCTGCCTGACCTTCATCTAGCAACTTACGGAACATTTCAACACCCGTACAAGTACTACTTGCTGTGTCTTTTATCCCAACTATCTCTATATCATCACCTACATGCACGATGCCGCGCTCGATTCGACCCGTTACCACTGTTCCGCGACCCGATATAGAAAACACATCTTCTACCGGCATCAAATAATCACCATCCACTGCACGCTCTGGCTCTGGAATATACGAATCAAGAGCAGCTACTAATTCTACAATTTTTTCCACATACTTTTCTTCACCATCTAGCGCCTTAAGCGCTGACCCAGTAACAATTGGCGTATCATCACCTGGAAATTCGTACATATCCAACAATTCACGAACTTCCATTTCTACCAACTCTAGCAACTCTTCATCATCTACCATATCAGCTTTATTCATGAATACCACGATATAAGGCACACCCACCTGACGAGACAAAAGGATATGCTCGCGTGTTTGTGGCATTGGACCATCTGCTGCGGACACTACAAGTATTGCACCATCCATTTGTGCAGCACCTGTAATCATGTTCTTTACGTAGTCCGCATGACCCGGGCAATCCACATGCGCGTAGTGACGACTATCTGACTCGTATTCCACATGTGACGTAGAGATTGTTATTCCACGTGCTTTTTCTTCTGGTGCATTATCGATCTCGTCGAATGCTTTTACTTCACCACCCATCTTTTCTGCCATTACTTTTGTAAGCGCAGCGGTTAGTGTTGTTTTTCCATGGTCAACGTGACCTATGGTGCCCACGTTGACGTGGGGCTTGTTACGTTCAAATTTTTCTTTGGACATGACAAAATACCCTTGTATATTTAAAATTAACTTTCTAAAAGCAACACTGTTATATTTTCTATTACAGTGCGCGCATTTCTACTTAAAAATGGAGCTCATAACCGGATTTGAACCGGTGACCTCGTCCTTACCAAGGACGCACTCTACCAACTGAGCTATATGAGCGCTTACAGCTACCAACAAAACCACTCAGCTAGTCACTTAAATTGGAGCGGGTGGCGAGAATCGAACTCGCAGCATCAGCTTGGAAGGCTGAGGTATTACCACTATACGACACCCGCTAAAAATGGTGGAGGGGGGTGGATTCGAACCACCGAAGCTTACGCGACAGATTTACAATCTGTTCCCTTTGGCCACTCGGGAACCCCTCCAAAATTAGGCGGGCAATTTTGATGCAAAGTTAACCTACTGTCAACAACCAAATTAGATAATTTCATCACTAATTCAATCTTTATCCTGTTATTATCTTCCATTCATCTATTTTACATCAATTTTTTAGCCAATTTTAGCCATAATTCTTTATTTTGATTTAAGCTGAAATATTTTTTCTAATAGAAATTAGCGAACAATTTATGAAAGTTACAATCTATGGTTCTGGTTATGTTGGTCTTGTTACTGCTGCTTGTCTAGCACAGGTGGGCAACGAAGTTTTATGTATTGACATAGACAAAATCAAGATAAAAAATCTTCTAAATGGTAAAATGCCAATATATGAACCTGGTCTTGATAACATGATTACCGATAGCATTGCATCCGGACGATTAAAGTTCTCATGCAATGCTGAAGAGGGTGTCGCACATGGTCTCTACCAATTTATTGCTGTTGGAACTCCTGCTGGAGAAGATGGTTCTACCGACATAACTGATATTCTTAATGTCTCCGAGTCTATTGCCGAACATATGAACGCTTATAGGATCATCATTAATAAATCTACTACTCCTGTGGGAACTTCTGACAAAATAAAACAAGTAATTACCCACAAACTAAAATACAAAGGTAAATCTGTTGAGTTTGATATGGTTGCCAACCCTGAATTTTTAAAAGAAGGAGCGGCAATCGATGATTTTATGAAACCAGACCGTATTATCATCGGAGCAGATAACCCTCGAACCATCGAGTTAATGAGAGAGCTTTATACTCCCTTCAATCACCGACGAGATCGCCTAGTTTCTATGGATATTCGCTCTGCAGAGCTAACCAAATATGCTGCAACCGCGTTACTTGCAACAAAAATAAGTTTTATGAATGAACTTGCTAATATTGCGGAATTATTAGATGCAGATATAGAGAATGTAAGAATTGGTATTGGCTCTGATCCTAGGATTGGCTATCACTTTATCTACCCAGGCTGTGGCTATGGAGGTACGTACTTCCCAAAAGATATTCATTCACTTAAATATACCGCTCACAAAATTGGATATGATTCAAAACTTCTCGATGCTGTTGATTCTGTTAACCAATACCAAAAGGAAAGACCTTTTGCAAAATTACAAAAGTACTACGGTGATTCGTTAAAAAATAAAACAATTGCTTTATGGGGTTTATCTTTCAAACCAAATACAGATGACATGCATTCAGCATCTAGTCGCACACTTATGGAAGCACTGTGGAGTATCGGCGCAAAGGTTAGAGCTTACGACCCAGTTGCATTACAAAAATGCAAACAAATCTATGGTGAGCGTGATGACTTAACTCTTTGTAAGTCAAGTGATGAAGCTCTGGAAGGCGCAGACGCACTCGCTATAGTTACAGAATGGCAAGAATTTAGATCTCCTGATTTTGATGCGCTAAAATCTACATTAAAAGATCCCGTGATTATTGATGGACGAAATCTATACAACCCAAACCATATGAAAGAACTTGGGTTTAGTTACTTTGGTATTGGCAGAGGTGATTAAAACTCTAATTTGCCCCCCCCAATGCCGTTGAATTAAGCTCTAACTTCTTGATAAAAATGAGTATAATACTTCCCAAACCTAGAAAAAGAGAGATTTTTAGATATGGACAC
>Ga0256840_1000518_pt1 | contig 39252 bp, 37 predicted proteins | sample 355202metaG_FD_185969 | JGI IMG/M metagenome (GOLD analysis project Ga0256840, IMG submission 185969) | Hydrothermal vent microbial communities from Mid Atlantic Ridge, Atlantic Ocean - 355-202 | ecosystem: Environmental > Aquatic > Marine > Hydrothermal vents | place: Atlantic Ocean: Mid...
GTCCCCACGGTCCTTACTACCGGGACCCCTAGCAAACGAGACAATAGATCATAGTCGATAAAAATGCCCCGTGCCTTGGCCACGTCTACCATGTTCATGGCAAAAACAAGGGGGCGACCAAGCTCCATAAGCTGAACCGCCAGGTAAAGATTGCGTTCTAAATTGGAGGCATCAATGACATCAACGACTACGTCGGGACGTTCTTCTAAAATAAAGTCACGGGCCACAATCTCTTCTATAGAATAGGCGGTAAGAGAGTAAATTCCTGGGAGATCAACTATCCGGAAGGTATATCCTTGATAGGTAAGCGCACCTTCTTTTTTTTCTACCGTAACACCAGGCCAGTTACCAACCTTCTGGCGTGCTCCGGTGAGTTGATTAAAAATGGTGGTTTTTCCGGCGTTAGGATTTCCAGCCAGGGCTACAGTTATCTTCATTAATGGAGCTTCTCAACCAAGATGTTATTGGCTTCTTCGTGCCTTAGACTCACGTGATAACCCTTTATTTCGTATTCCACTGGATCTTTCAGGGGAGCATAACGTACCACCTTGACTTCTGCCCCGGGTATAAAACCCATTTCCATGAGTCGGATACGAAAGGGACCGTTACCTTTGATCTTTATTATCTTTGCCTTTTCGCCCTCCCGCAATTCTTCAAGCTTCATAACCCCCATACTGCCTCCACTTTAGAGCTTCTTTTGACACTGGGGACAATAACCAAAGAATTCCAACTTGAACCCGGTAATTTTATAGCCAAACTTCTTGATTACTTCTTGCTCAATGGCGTTGACTCGATCATCGGTAAATTCTTCTACACGACGACAAGCCAGACAGCGGATATGACCATGGGGGCTGTGCCCATATATGTGTTCGTAATGCATATGGCCATCTTCATGATACACCTCTTGGATTAGCCCGCAGTCTATGAGTAAGGGGATAGTACGATATATAGAGGCCTTGGAAAGCTTTTTACCTTTGTTGCGCAAACGCAGATAGAGTTCATCCACGTCAAAATGGTCGTGAATCTTAAATATTTCGCGCACGATAGTCTCGCGTTCCGGGGTAAAACGAAGGCCTTTTCGCCTTACATACTCGCGAAAAATTTCTATTTCCGGCGTTTTCTCTCTATTTTCTGGACTGGACATACCAACCTCAAAAAAGAAGCTGATTTTCTTTAACAAGTAAAAAGAAATCTCTATCTATGTCAAGAAGAAGGGGGCTTTATAGACCCAAACGCCCCCTCTTTTTATATGAATTTATCTGAAAGAATAGAAATTAGAGGCCAAATTCTTTTTCAAACGGCCACGCCGCAAGGCCTCCTTCCATATATGCTACCTTTGGAAAACCTAAGGAGGCCAAAATACGTGCGGCCTCAAATCCCCGCAAAGAGATCTTACAAAAACTGATGATCTCCTTCTGGCGGGGCAGTTTTTCCAGAGCCAAGGCACGCAATTTCCCCAAGGGGATGTAGACCACATTGGGATAGGGTATTTTTACGGCCTCTACTTCCTTAGGGGTACGGACATCCAAAAGGATTACCTCTTCGCCGCGATCTATCTTGGCCTTGACCTCATAGGGCTTGTAACTCTTTACCAAACGGTAAATTTTATTTTGGGTAGCCCAAGCAGCCGTGGTCAGCAGATCAATGGCTGGCGCAAACGGTGGGGCATAGGCCATCTCTACTGCCGCTAAGTCTTCAATGGTACCGTAAGAACGAAGTACAGCAGCCACTGTATTGACCCGAGGCAGGACATCGCCTGGACCTATCATTTGCGCCCCTAAGACCCGGCCAGAGGCCGCATCCGCAATCAATTTAATGAGCAGGGGATTTTGCCCTGGTATGTAATGGGCGCGGTCAGCTCCTGCTACTATGGTAGAAACTACATCATAGCCCATTTCCCGGGCCCGTTTCTCCGTAAGCCCTGTTCTGGCTATATTCAAATCAAAAAGCCGACACACCGCCGTTGCCACTACTCCCTCAAACACACTTTCCATCCCCGCAAGATTATCCCCTATAACACGGCCGTGTTTATTGGCCACCGAGCCCATGGGTAAATATACAGGTTTGCCCGAGATAAGACACCGGCTCTCTACACAATCACCACCCGCATAGATGTGAGGATCACTGGTACGGAGATGTCGGTCGACCTTTATACCCAAGGGACCAACTTCTAACCCGGCCTCCCGGGCAAGGTCTACGTTAGGACGGACCCCTATGCTTAAAAGCACCATCTGACAGGGTATCTCCCTTCCCCCTTCGGTAATTACTTTTTCTACTCTATCTCTGCCCTCAAAGGCCTTTACTCCCTCACCCAAAATTATCTCTATCCCCCTGTCCTCTAGGGCCTCTTTCAGGGGAAAGGCCACGTCTTCGTCAAGGATGGTGGGAAGAGGCCAGTGGAGTTTCTCCACCACGGTGATACGTTTGTGCGCCTTAAACAGGGCCTCGATGCACTCTAGGGCAATAAGCCCCAGGCCTACTACCACCACGTCGCGGATATCGGGATTGGCTAAGGCCTCTTTCAAGGCCCTTCCGTCTTCCAAGGTCTTTAGGGTGTAAATACCGGCAAGATCTATGCCCTCTAAGGGGGGCCGGATAGGGCTGCTGCCCGTGGCCAACACTAATGAGTCATAAGGTAATTTTAAAATTTCACCGGTCTCTAACTGGCGAGCCACTACTATTTTTTTATCCCGGTCAATGGCCTCGGCCTTTGTCCGTGTCAGCACTTCAATATCTTTGACGGCTTTGAAAAAGTGCGGATCTCTGGGCACGCCAGCAGGGGTATTGATCAACTCCTGTAACTCTTTAACCACCCCGCCCAGGAAAAAAGGCAAACCACAAGCTCCGTAGGAGACAAAGGGACCTTGTTCCAAAATAATTACTTCGGCCGATGGGTCTAACCGCTTAAGTCGTGCAGCAGCCTTTGGGCCACAAGCTACTCCTCCAATCACCACAATCTTTTGCCCCATTATTCCCTCCTTTCCCAGATATTCTTTAATTTTCACTTATTTTCGAATCTACATATTTTAGTCTATTTGAGACAGGGCCATTTTTATCTGCTTTTTGGGATTCTTTTGCGTATTTTTCTCTTAGAGGCGGTTTTTAGATCGAGGGCCACCAAATAATAGTTTAAAAAACAAAACCGCCACGATACTTGATCTTAAATTTTATCATTATATTCTTACAATTTTCTGGACCAATATTGCCGGGAGAGGATCTATGGGTGAAAAGACAATACGTATATTGGGGGACCCTGTTTTAAGGGAAGTGGCCAAGCCTATCACCGAAATTAATGGCCAATTACAAAGTCTGATAGAGGACATGGCCGAAACCATGTATAAAGCCAAAGGGCTTGGGCTAGCAGCCAACCAAATCGGCGAAACCAAACGCCTTTTTGTCCTAGACCTGGGACAAAGAGAAAACAAGCCCCAACTTTTGGTATTCATTAATCCGGAGATTATAGAAGCCGAAGGGGATCTATACGAAGAAGAGGGTTGTCTCAGTATCCCCGGCTATTCCACCAAAATACACCGCAAGGCCAAGATATTGGTACGCGCCCTAGACCGCGAGGGCAAGGAGTTTGAACGTGAACTGGAAGGTCTTGGGGCCAGGGCCATCCAACACGAAATTGATCACCTAAACGGCATCCTTTATATAGATTACCTTTCTACCTTAAAAAAGGCCCTTTTTAAGAAGTGGTGGAAGAAACATGGCCCTCGCAAATAAAAAAGCACCAGCGGGTGTCCTGTGCGGGAGGGGCGGGCTCTGCCTAATGGAACACCCGCTGGTGTAAGACCAGACACCATCCCCCACCTATAATTTCAAAAAACAGCGCCAAACAAAAAAAGCCCTTGGAGTTTTTACTCCAAGGGCTTCCTGGCCCGAAGGCGCTTAAGAGCATAAAAATTAAAATTTAGTTTGTCAATACCTCTATTGGTACAGTAGTTTTGACATAAAGGCTTGACCTTTGCCAAATCTGCATCAAATCGTAACTTGTTAAGCCCCAAATTCCAAACACGGGAAAAAGGCCCTAGGCAAAGGATTTCGCTAATAAGATAAAGCCTACTACGTTGCCGAAAGGCGTTTAATCTGCTAACCCTTATGGCGTTATGAAGGTAATTTTTCAAGGGCCTAGATGGAGTCTCTTTATCGAAACGGCCTTGAGCAAAGACCTAAAGGCCATTACCAGCTTTTTTATAGACCAGGGCCTCTCTGCCAATGACGCCCAAAAACTTTGTGGCCTGGTCTTGGAACTGAGTGTAGACAGCGAGACACCATTGATTAAACTCTTTGAAGGACAGCCTACTCTGCTCAATATAGACAAACTGGCTCGAAAGCGATATCTATTTTCGGGCTCTATCCAAGCCTTTAGGTCTTTTTACCTGGAGTACAAAGAACAAAAGGTAGCCAAGGCCTTACTACATTTTTTGTGTCACCAATATCCGTCTTTTTTTAAAGACCTCTGGCCCAAACACGGCCTAATTCCTCCTTTGGGGATTTCCTTCCAGGTTATAGGCCCCGAAGAGATAAAGGGGCTTGATCTGGCCCTGCGCCTACGCCACCATTATGTAGTGACCAACTTCGTCCTGCCCGAACATGAGGCCTTGAAGTTATTTTTGAAACATCGGCTTGAGCCTGTTTTTATATCCCCTTGCTACCAGGAAGAATTACCTATAATCCAGCCCGTAAACGAGCAAAAGCCAGAGATTGAAGACGTAATACAACATTACGTGGACTTTCTAAAGGCCCTCCCTTCTGAATGGGCCCAAGGACTAATACCTCGGGCCTTAGCAGTTAAGGGATTTTTGTTCGCCCCTTTATTGTCTTATATGGATATCTTCACCAAGAATTTAAGTATCGAAAAACACCCTTTGCGACAGACTATTAAGGAATTATTTATTCTTTTCCGCCAGGCCTTTCCCGAGCCTTTTGGGCTGTTGCCAGAATAAAATCAAGGAGGTTCCCATGTCTTTAACCGTGGCCGAAAAACTCATCGAAAGCCACCTTGTATCTGGATCCCTAAAAAGGGGTACTCCTATAGCCATAAAAATTGACCAAACACTTACCCAAGATGCCACAGGGACTATGGCTTACTTAGAATTCGAAGCCATAGGCATCCCCCGGGTAAAAACGGAATTATCTGTCTCTTATGTAGATCACAACCTCCTTCAGACTGATTTTCGCAATGCCGACGACCATCGTTACTTACAAAGTATTGCCGCTCGCTACGGCATCTGGTTTTCCCGGCCGGGAAACGGGATCTGCCACCAACTACACCTGGAGTGTTTTGCCCGTCCGGGCAAGACACTGCTTGGTTCCGACAGTCACACCCCCACGGCCGGGGGCTGTGGCATGTTGGCCATTGGAGCGGGAGGGCTTGATGTAGCCATGGCCATGGCCGGACGCCCCTTTCACTTAATCATGCCTAAAATTGTCGGCATATATCTCACGGGCAAGCTTCCTCCCTGGACTTCTGCCCGTGACATAGCCCTGTGGATGTTACGCAAGCTCACTGTAAAAGGGGCTCTGGGGAAAATCCTGGAATACTTCGGACCTGGAGTCAAAGAATTGTCCGTTACCGACCGGGCCACCATTGCCAACCTGGGTACAGAAATGGGGGCCACCACCAGCGTATTCCCCTCGGATGAAATTACCCGTTTGTGGTTAAAGGCCCAAGGGCGAGAACACGAATGGAAAAAGATCCTCCCCGACAAGGAGGCCGAATACGACGAAATCATAGAGCTTGATCTCTCTACCCTTGAGCCCTTGGCGGCCTGTCCTTCCTCTCCAGATAACGTCAAACCCGTAGCCGAACTAGAAGGGCGACCCGTAGCCCAGGTAATAGTAGGATCTTGCGCCAATTCCTCTTTGAGGGACCTGGTCTTGGTTTCCCAGGCTGTACGAGGCCGCAAGATACACAAAGATGTCTCTTTTGAGATAAATCCTGGCTCGCTTCAGGTACTTGAAAACTTAGACGCCCTGGGTTTACTCCAGGGGCTTATCCATGCTGGAGCCCGTATACACCAATGCGGTTGTCTCGGGTGCATAGGGATGGGCCAGGCCCCGGCCACAGATACTATTTCTTTGCGCACTTTCACCCGCAATTTCCCGGGCCGTTCGGGGACCAAAAACGATCAAGTCTATTTGGTAAGCCCTGAAGTAGCCGTGGCTTCGGCCCTGGCTGGCCATATAGCTGATCCTAGGAAATTGGGGGCCTATCCCGAAATAGAATTACCCAGCCATTTCATCATGAATAATGCCCTCTTTGTCCCCCCCTTACCCGAAGAAGAGGCCCAAAAGGTCCAAATTATTAGGGGGCCCAATATCGTCCCGTTACCCGAATTTGAGCCCCTACCAGAAGACTTAGAGGCCCAGGTAATCCTAAAGGTGGGGGATAACATAACCACAGACCATATTATGCCTGCGGGCGCCAAGATCCTGCCCCTGCGCAGTAATTTGCCGGCCATAAGCCAGTATGTATTTTCTTCCATAGACCCAGAGTTTGCCCAAAAAGCCCTGGCCCTCAAAGAAAAAGGAGTGGCTGGCGCTGTTATAGGAGGGGAAAATTACGGACAGGGTTCTTCGCGGGAACATGCCGCCTTGGCCCCAAGGTATCTAGGCATTCGGGTCAAACTGGCCAAAAGCTTCGCCCGAATTCATAAGGCAAATCTAATAAATTTTGGTATCTTGCCAGTCACCTTTGCCGACCCCAAAGATTACGAAAAACTAAGCCCTGGAGACACCCTTGTCTTTAGAGACATAAAACAGGCCCTTAATAACGGGGCCCAAGAAATCGAAATAGAAATAAAAGGCAAAAGGACCATTAAAGCCCACGTAGACCTTACCCCAAGGGACCGAAAAATTATCGTTTTGGGCTCTCTTTTAAACCTAGCTCGCGAAGAATAGGCCAAAGGTAAGGGGTTTCCCCTTACCTTTGGGGACTACCTTTCTAAAATCGATTCAATTCTAGGATTAATCTCATTTGAGAGAAGAGTATTTATAAGATACAATTTAAAAGCCTTTAAAGCCAAGAAGGAGGGACTATATGCCCGCGTATCGTGTAAGAGGCCATATATGGATAGACAGACAGGGCGGCGGCCCGTTTTTAGGACCAGGACGAATTGCCTTGTTACAAAAGATTGACGAGCTGGGTTCCATCAGGGCTGCGGCCAAGGCCTTAAATATGTCTTACCGAAGGGCCTGGCGACACGTGGAGGCGCTAAACCGTGAGGCCCCTTCCCCCCTTATTATTACCTCTATCGGGGGCAAAGGTGGCGGAGGCGCTACCCTTACCCCTGCTGGTTATGCTGTCCTGGAGATATTCGCCAGGCTAGAAAAAAGTTTCCAAAGATTCCTGGAGGAAAAGACAAAGGACATACAAGAAGAGCTCTCCCACATACACCCCTAATCATTCCTTCCCAATCAAAAAAAACTTCCTTATTTTTAAAAACGTGATATCTATAGCGGAATAACTAATGGCTTATTATTTGCATTTTATCAGGGTAAATCCTCAGGAAGGATCTAGGACAATGATAAAGCCAGGGTCGAAAAACAAATAATGCTTTGGAATAGGACCTTTTCCCAAATACTTTTTCAGGCAGGAGGAGAGAATGAACATATCCAAGGGTTTGAAAGTTTTTTTAGGGTCTGTTTTGTTAGTTTTGGGAGTTTTTATACAAGGGGCCCTAGCGCAAGAAAAACTGCGCGTGGCTGCCGCGGCCAATCTACTCTACCCCATGAAGGAAATAGCCCAGACCTTTGAACAGCTCCACCATGTAGACGTAGAAGTAGTGTTTAATTCTTCAGGAAAGCTCTTTGCCCTTTTGGAACAAGGGGCCCCTTTTGACCTCTTTTTTTCCGCCGATGCCAAACGGCCTGACAGACTCTTCAAAGAAGGGGTGTGTGCACAACCGGTAGTCTATACCCACGGGGTCTTGGTTTTTTGGAGTCTAGAAAAGACACTCTGCCAGGAGGGATGGCCCAAAGCCCTAACCAATATAAGACGTTTGGCCATTGCTGATCCAAAACTTGCCCCTTATGGAGAAAAGGCCGTATTTGTACTCAAATCTTGGGGGCTATGGCCCCGGGTAAAAGACCGCCTGGTTAAGGCATTTACGGTATCGCAGGCCTTTCAGTGGGCCGAAAGCGGAAACGCCGACGCCGCGCTAATTAGCTTTTCTTTGGCGCTCTCTGGAGCAGGGGCTAAGGGCTGTTACCTCCTTATACCCAAAGCCCCTCTCATAGAGCAAAAGGCCTGCCTCATCAAAAATGGCCATACCTCATGGGCCCAGAAATTCTTGGATTATGTACTTTCTCCAGCCGGACAAAAAATATTAGCTAAATACGGTTACCAATAAAATGATTACGCCCCTTTGGCTATCGTTTAAATTGGCCATAATAGTCACCGCGATCCTTGTGGTATTAGCCAGCCCCCTGGCCTATGTTTTGAGTTTTCGCCAGTTCCGGGGTAAACCCTGGCTGGAAAGCCTTATTATGCTGCCCCTGGTATTACCGCCTACGGTGTTGGGTTTTGGTCTACTCTTGTTCCTCGGGCCCCATGGGCCCCTGGGCAAACTTTTTTGGCGTTTTTTTGGCTATACCCCGGCCTTTCACTTCTCCGGACTCGTACTGGCCTGTCTCATCCATGGGTTACCCTTTGCTGTACAACCCCTAAAGGCCGCTATGAGTAAACTTGACCGCAAGATCCTGGAATTGGCCGAAGTAAGCGGCCTATCACCTCTGCATACTTTTATCCAGATTGTCCTCCCCAATGTCTGGCCCGGTATTATGGCCGCGGCCATTATTACTTTTGCCCACACCTTGGGCGAATTTGGCGTAGTACTCATGGTGGGCGGAGGGATCCCAGGCAAGACTCTAGTGGCTTCCATCGCCATCTATAGCTACGTAGAAGCCCTAGAATACACTAAAGCCGCCTGGCTTTCTCTAATCTTACTGGTCTTAAGCTATGTAGTATTGTGCACAGCCATGTTTCTGGAAAGGAGGCAAAATACATGTATCTTCGGGTCAACATAAAAAAGCTATTGCCCGCCTTTACCTTAAAGGTCGACTTTTCTCTACCCGTAGGGGAAAGTATGGTCCTCTTCGGGCCCTCGGGCTCGGGCAAAACCACTTTGTTACGCATATTGGCTGGCCTGGAACAAATAGACCAAGGCTATGTCTATTTTGGAAGGGATTGCTTTGTGAATACGCACGAAAAAATCTTTCTCCCCCCTCGGAAACGTAACTTGGCCCTGGTCTTTCAGGAAGGAATCTTATTCCCCCATCTATCGCTAGAAAAAAATATAAACCTCCAGGCCAAAGACAAAGAGCAGACCAAGGACCTACTCCAGATCTTAGGCCTTTGGTCTTTACGAAAACGTAAACCCGCTGAAGTATCCGGAGGGGAACGCCAGAGGGCAGCCCTGGCCCAGGCCCTTGCCCGCAAACCAAGACTTTTGCTTTTAGACGAACCCTTTAGCGCCTTAGACCAAAAAACCAAGGAAACAGTAATAAATTTTTTAAAAACATGGCAAGAAGAAAACAAAACCACCATGGTGGTCATTACCCACCAGTGGGATGAAGCCCAAGAGCTGTCCAGCTATTGGCTTGAAATCTGGCGCGGGGAGACCAAATTTTGTACCCGCCCTTTCCCCGGGCATAAATTTTTTGTACCGCCTGCGCAACTTAGAGCTAATGTTTAGATGAAATTTTGCGCACCTTGAGTCTTAAACCCTCTAGGGCCTCTACCGTTACGACGGCCCCTTGAGGGATTTTCTCTTCGCTAAAGGCCTGCCAAATTTCACCGTGTACAAAAACTTGTCCCCCCTGGGGCGTAATTTCGGTGAGGGCCTGGCCTTGTTCCCCTATAAGACCTTCGCTCCCCGTGGTGGGTCTTTTGAGCACCGCTCGCGCTGCCAGATAAGTCATACTACAAAAAAACAACCCCACCACAGAAACCACCGGCAATATAACATGGTAAGAAACTCTCAACCCCTCTGGAGTCTTGTTGAAAAGGAGTAAGGAACCCAGGATCAGACACCCTAACCCGGCCAAAGAAAGGAGTCCGTAACTGCTGATCTTTATTTCCAAGAAAAATAACACCCCGGAAAACAAAATAAGGGCCAGGCCAGCGTAGTCTATGGGTAAGAGATGTAGGGCATAGAGGGCCAGCACCAAACAAATGGCCCCTACCACCCCTGGGAAAATCGCCCCAGGGTGTGAAAGCTCTAAATAAAGGCCCGCCAAACCCAACATCAAAAGGATATAGGCTATGTTAGGATCAGTGATAAAGCGTAATACGGCATTTCGAAGGCCCGCTTTTATGATCTTTGGCTCCACACCTTTAGTGTGCAACACCACCTGACCGGCCTTAGTCTCTATATGGCGACCATTTATCTGGTTTAAGAGGTCTTTCAGGTCGAGGGCTATCAGGTCGATAACTTTTAGCTTCAGGGCCTCTTGAGCGGTAATAGAGACGCTTTCGCGTACAGCCTTCTCTGCCCACCGGGCATTCCGCCCCCTTAAGACCGCCAGAGACCGCGCCAAAGCAGCCAAATCATTTTCTATCTTTTTCGACATGGTCTTATCGAGTTTTTGCCCCATGGTCACGGGATGGGCAGCACCAATATTTGTACCAGGGGCCATAGCCGCTATATGGGCCGCAAGCACTATAAAAGTGCCTGCAGAGGCCGCCTGGGCCCCTGAGGGGGCCACATAGACAACCACCGGCACAGAGGCATTTAAAATAAGTTTGACGATCCCGCGCATACTGGTCACTAATCCACCTGGAGTATCTAGCTCTAAGACCAGACACTGGGCTTGCTCTCTTTGGGCCTGGTAAAGGGCTTCTTGAACTTTAGTAACCGTAAGAGGAGTAATAGCCTCGGCCAGGGGTAAAACTAATACCTCTTTGGCTGTTGCCGCCATAGACGATAACAAAATAATACCCAAGGCCCAGAGAGTAATTCTTATTTTGTACATAGATCGCCATAAAGAGATTTAAGCAGTTTTAAGTCTTCCCAGGCCTCCCGTTTATACTGGGGAAAGCGCAACAAATAGGCGGGATGAAAGGTCACTAGCAACTTAATATCGTTGTCTATTCGGTGTACCTGCCCCCGAAGGGAAGTAAGGGAAGCCTTAGTCCCCAGAAGGGCCTGCGCCGAGGTGAGCCCTAAAGTACAGATAAGCCTCGGCCTTATGACCTGAATCTGTTTATGTAAAAAGGGCAGACAGCTCTCTATCTCGTCGGGTTCAGGAGTACGGTTTCGGGGGGGCCGACACTTTACCACATTGGTAATGTAGATCTCGGCCCGCGTAATGTGGATAGCCGCCAACATTTGGTCAAGGAGCTTGCCTGCACGGCCCACAAAGGGCCGACCTACTAAATCTTCCTCTCGACCAGGGGCCTCGCCCACTAACATGAGACAAGCCCGGTCATGGCCCTCCCCAAAGACCAAATGTGTCCTCTCGGCAGCTAGTTTACACCGGGTACAGCCCCTTAACTCGTGCTCTATTTCTTTGAGCGAAGAGGGGGCAGGAGAAAGGTCTGCTTCCATAAACTTTTTTATCTTTTCACTGGTAGGCACGGTATTTAGCCCCAAATTTTTAAGATAATAGAGATAATTTCTTAAATCTTCGCATATCTCGGCAAGGGAACCCAAATGGTCTTTACCCCTTAAAGTCACTATCCCCTGCCCCCTAAACAAGATTATTAATTACTCTTTGCCAAAAAATCTCTTATGGCTTCCACCAGGCCAGGAATGGTATATGTTTTGGCCTCTATCTGGGGTGTAAAACCATATTTTCTAAGAGTTTCACTGGTAATAGGCCCTATAGAGGCCAAAGCCACCCGGCTTAAAAGCTCTTCTGCTTTGGGCCCCAGCATAGACAAGAGATTCCTGGCCGTTGAAGAACTCGTAAAGGTGACTACGTCTACGCCCTGGTCAAGCACCTCTAAGGCACGTTTGGCCTCTTCTTGGGGGATAACCGTCTGGTAGGCAGGGGCCACCAGGACCCTGGCGCCCATCTCTTCTAGCTTTTGGGGCAAAATTTCTCTGGCTTCTAGGGCCCTGGGAATAAGGATCTTTTGCCCTGCTATATTTAGCTTCTCAAAGGCGGCTAGGAGACCTTCGGCCCGAAACTCCGCAGGCAAAAGATCCACCACCAGGCCGTAGTCAGCAAGGGCTTTGGCTGTAGCCTGCCCAATAGCCGCCAGCTTGGCCTGACCTAAGGAACGGACGTCTCTACCCTTGGCTAGGAGTCTCTTAAAGAAAAAAGAAACCCCGTTTACCGAGGTAAAGACCACCCAGTGGAATTCCGCAAGCCTCTCCAAGGCCTCATCCAAGACCCTGTAGTCGGTCAGGGGCTGTATTTTGATGGTGGGGATCTCTATACACTCTGCCCCTAAATCTTCTAGTAACTCTACCAGTTGACTAGATTGTTCTCTGGTGCGCGTCACTAGGATACGCCTCCCAAACAGGGGGCGAGTCTCAAACCACTTTAGCTTTTCACGCAGGGTGACCACCTCACCCACCAAGATAATAGACGGTGGCCCCAGGCGGGCCTCTTCTACCCTCTGTACGATATCGGCAAGCGTTCCGGTAACTACCTCTTGACGCGGCGTGCTCCCCCAACGAATCACCGCCACCGGCGTTGCGGGTGACTTGCCGTAACGGATAAGGTTGTCTCTAATCCGGGGTAAATTTTTCATTCCCATAAGGAAGGCAAGGGTGCCGATACGGGCCAAGGCAGCCCAATCTATGGCCGAATCTTCTTTGGTAGGATCTTCGTGCCCGGTGACCATAGAAAAGGTAGAGGTGTGTTCCCGGTGGGTTACTGGAATACCTGCGTATGCGGGGGCGGCAATGGCCGAAGTCACCCCTGGTATCACCTCAAAGGAAATTCCTGCTTCTACTAGCACTTCGGCTTCTTCGCCCCCTCGGCCAAATAGAAAAGGGTCTCCACCCTTTAAGCGGGCCACCACCTTACCTTCTCGAGCCTTTTCTACCAAGAGCTGGTTTATTTCTTCCTGAGATAGGGTATGGTGCCCACCTTTTTTGCCTACGTAGATCTTTTCTGCCTCCGGTCGAGCATGGTTTAACAGCCTCGGGTTGGCCAAGTAATCATAGACTACCACATCGGCCTTGCCTATGGCCTTTATGGCCTTGAGTGTGATAAGACCGGGATCTCCCGGGCCGGCACCAATAAGAAATACCTTCACTGTTGTCCCCCATAGACTTTTTCGAGTATCTGGTCTCCCCCGCGCAAAAGTAGTTCTTCGGCCAAATCTTTACCCATGGCGTGGGCTTCTGCCGGAAGCCCTTGACGCTTACCTCTAAGTAGAGGCCTACCCGAAGGGTCAGCAATCAGGGCCTCCAAGACAAGTTGGTCCTTCTCTAGGTAAGCAAAGGCCGCCAAGGGTACCTGACAACCACCTCCTAGCCTTTCTAAAAAGGCCCTCTCGGCGGCTACACAAACCGCCGTTTCGCGATGGTGCAAAAAAGACAAACCTTCCTCCAGATCGAGATCATCTCTTCTGATCTCTATAGCCAAGGCCCCCTGACCAATGGCCGGGAGCATCACCTCGGGGCCAAAACGCCAACGAGGGGTATCTTCCCCGAGGCCCAAACGCAAAAGACCGGCCTCGGCTACAATAATAGCGTCGTAAAGCCCTTCGGAGAGTTTGCGTAAACGCGTATCCAGATTGCCGCGTAGATTTTCTATACGGAGATCGGGTCGACATGCCCTCAGCTGTGCTGTACGCCTCAGGCTACTGGTACCTACTTTGGCCCCGGCAGATAGGCCCCTTAGGTCTTGCCCGTCTTTGGTAATAAGTACATCAAAAGGGCTCTCCCGCTGGGGGATAATGGCTATTTCTAATCCCTCCGGCAACTCGGTGGGTACATCTTTCATGCTGTGTACCGCAAGGTCGATCGTTTTATGGAGCAGGGCTTCTTCGATCTCTTTTACAAAAAGCCCCTTACCCCCTACCTTGGCCAGGGGGACATCAAGGATTTTGTCCCCCTTGGTATGTATTATCTGAACTTCAATCTCTAGACCAGGATGATATGCCTTTATCTGCTCAACAACCCAGTTGGTCTGGGCCAGGGCCAATTTACTACCCCGCGTACCAACACAAATTCGTCCACGCAAGGTCCCCTCCTAGTTTCCACAAGAACTGCAGTTACCACCACTGCAACCTGAACAGGCCGAAGAGCCACTGCCTACAAACTTGGCCCCTGATTTAAAGGCACAAGCAGACATGAGCTTCTTTACCCTCTTGCTCTTACACCGGGGACACTCAACATCATTCAGGGAACCTAGCACTAGCTCTTCGAAACTCTCCCCACAGTCTTCACAAACGAATTCGTAAATGGGCATCCTGACCTCCCTAAAAGTAGTTTCTACTACAGCATAAAAATATTGCCCCAAACTTCAACGCTCAATCCCCCTATCTAAACACTCTAACCAGGCAGCCACAAGTAAGGGGATCAACAGTTCGTGGTGACCTGTTATGTGGTAGCCTTTTCCCCCGCTCAAAGTGGGCCTCTGCACTACGTTGACTAAAGGCCGATATTGACGCATAAAATCGAAATTCACGGTGGTAAAGTGTTCTACTCTATGTCCTACATTTCGTACGGCAGTAAGGGCCTTGAGGAAGACCTCTGGCAATACTACGGCAGAGCCGGCCAGAAAGAAGACCCCCCCTTCCAGGCGTGAAACTAACGAAGTAAATACCCTAAAATCATAATAACTCGCGGCCCCAATGGCTGCCCCATCAGCCCCTGGGTGGATATGGACGATATCGGTACCTAAGGCCACGTGAACGGTAACCGGCACGCCCAACTCATAGGCCCGCCCAAATATACTCAGGTGTTTGTAGGGATATTCTGACTCCGCAATAAGTTTACCCAACGCCCAGCCAAGCCCTTGATTTTTACCCAGGATAGCGGCCTCCGAGAGCACCTCCCCTGTCTCTTTGGCCGCTCCAAAAGAACCGTCCTTCAGGGCCTGTGAGACGTCCTCGGAGGTGATACCCGCCATGGCCAACTCGGTATCATGGACCATACAGGCTCCGTTTACCATTAAGGCCGACACCAGCCCCTTTTCTAGAAGGTTTATAATGATGGGCGACAGCCCTACCTTTATCACATGGGCCCCAAAAGCCCATATTATGACCTTTTTTTCTCGTACAGCCTGGGCCAAGGCTTGAGCAATATCTAATAAATCTCTGCCGGCTAGTTGCCGCGGCAGAGAGGCCAAGAAAGACCGGAGACTCATTTGGGCCTTAAGGGGGCGGGCCAAATCCGCCACCGACACCTTGCTCGGCCTGGAAAAGAGAGAATATGTCTTGAGCTTAGAAAAATCAAAGGCCTCGGGCCTATCCAAAGAGCTCCTCCTCTACCAAGGCACATACCAGGTGAATAAACAGCAGATGTCCTTCTTGAATGCGGGGGGTCTGCGAAGAGGGGACACATAACAAGAGATCACAATAGTCTTTCATGGCACCACCATTACCCCCCGAAAGTCCAATGGTATAAAGCCCCCTTTCGCGTGCTACCTCCAGGGCCTTAAGGACATTGGGGGATCTACCACTCGTACTTATACCCAAAGCTATATCCCCGGGCTGGCCAAGGGCCTTTATTTGCTTGGCAAAGATGTCTTCAAAGGAATAATCGTTCCCTACAGCAGTAAGGATAGAAGTGTCTGTGGTCAAGGCCAGGGCCGGAAGCGGGCTCCGGTCTATAGTAAAACGGTTGACTAATTCGGCGGCAAAATGTTGCGCATCAGCTGCACTACCGCCATTGCCAAAGATCAAAAGCTTGTGCCCCTCCCTAAACGCCTTTACCAAAACCTGGACGACTTCAAGGATACGGGGGCCCTCCTGGGCCCAAAAAAGGCGTTTGGCCTCTATCGAGGCGGTAATGATTTCTTCCGCCTTTTGCGTCCACTCTTGCATATCTCCCCCTAAAACAGAAATTTAAGCCGATAATAAAGTAGCCCACAATATTCATTAACCACCCGGTTAAGATAAAGAAAATTATAGGGGCGGGGCCAAAAATCGGAAAGAGAGATATTTAAACGCGGTCGGGTAAGGAAAAGAGCAGGATAAGGGGTAGCGGTAAGCCCTTGTTTTTTCAGTAAAAAAAGGGTGCGGGGGAGGTGATAGGCGCTGGTCACTATTATAAAGCTCTTCCCCCTTAAATAGGGTACCAAGGCCTTTACACTGGAAAAGGTATCTTTGGGGCCATCAATAGCCTTCACTGGAGAAACACCCAATTGCCGAGCCAAAAGGGCAAGATAAGTGGCCCCCCTCCCCGGGGGATTACCATTGCCCACAATAAATAGGGGGGCTGACGGATAGCGGTGTTTTAGTTCTACGGCGGCCCAGAAACGAGCCCAGGTCTCGCGGTCAAAGCGTTCCTGTAAAGCCAGGCCCTTTCGGTTAGAAATATAGGCCGGCAAAACCACTATGGCCTCCAAAGGTGCGTTTGAATCCAAGAGCTTGGACTTGCTATAAGAACGTTCTAAAGGTCGGGCCAATAAATAATAGGCAAAAGGAGTGCTAGAAATATAAAACAAAAATAGAGAGAAAACCAAGAGGGCCCGGGCACGATGCCGTTTATAACGAGAAAAGGAAAAAATAGTGGCCAGGGAAAACAATATAAAAAACAGCCCCGAAGGATATATAAGGGCTTCCACGGTCTTTTTTAAGAGATAAGGAAGGTCCATGAAAAGAATTTATATGGCGGGGCCGACGAGATTTGAACTCGCGACCTCCGGCGTGACAGGCCGGCGTTCTAACCGGGCTGAACTACGGCCCCGCATATTATTTTCAGCCTTTGGTGGGCGGAACAGGATTTGAACCTGTGACCCCCGGCTTGTAAGGCCGATGCTCTCCCGCTGAGCTATCCGCCCATGGCGGCAGTTAAGTTAACCTTTCTCACAAATAATGTCAAGATTAATGCGCTCTTATTTCGTCACCACCTTCTACCTTGCCAAAAAGGCTAAAAGGCGGCACATCTCTAAAAATTTCCTCTGGCGATTTGACGTCTAAGGCCAACTTCAGGACCTCGTCCATGTGGTCCACCAAGACCACCTCAATGTCTTTCAATACTTTTTGAGGAATTTCTTTGAGATCTTTCTCGTTTTCTCGGGGGATAAGTACCACTTCAATATTGCCCCTTCGAGCCGCTAAAAGCTTCTCCTTAAGCCCCCCAATGGGCAACACCCGTCCGCGTAAGGTAATCTCGCCGGTCATGGCCACCGTGCTCTTCACCGGCACCTTGATCAGTGCGGAAACAATGGCGGTGGCTATGGTAATACCGGCACTAGGCCCGTCTTTAGGTATGGCTCCTTCCGGGACATGTACATGGATGTCTACCCGCTGGTAAAAATCAGGAGGTAGCCCCAGCTGATGGGCACGAGAACGCACATAGCTCATGGCCGCTTGTACAGACTCTTGCATTACATCACCAAGCTTACCTGTAATCAGGAGCTTGCCCTTACCTGGCATAATAACCGCCTCTATCTGCAAAAGGGCCCCGCCGGTTTCTGTCCAGGCCAGCCCCGTGGCCATACCTATTTCGTTGGTCTGCTCCGCAACACCATAACGGTAACGGGGTACACCTAAATAACGCGGTATCCTAGAGACCATTACCTTGGTAGGCTTAAAGGCCTTGGGATCACGCGCTACTTCTTTGGCTATCTTCCGACATATAGTAGCTATCTCACGCTCCAGATTTCGTACCCCAGCCTCCCGGGTATAGCGCCTGACTATTTCTAGTATGGCCTTGTCGGAAAATTTCACCTGCTCAGGACGTAACCCATGGGCCTCGAGTTGACGCGGTATCAAATACCCCCGGGCTATCTCTAACTTTTCTTCTTCGGTATAACCCGGAATCTCTATGATCTCCATACGATCCATCAAAGGAATAGGAATAGTGTGCAGGGCGTTGGCGGTAGTAATGAAAAGCACGTTGGAAAGGTCATAAGTCAATTCTAGATAATGATCTTGAAAGGCACAATTCTGTTCTGGATCTAACACCTCTAACAGGGCCGCGGCTGGATCTCCCCGAAAATCTGTACCTATTTTGTCTACTTCATCCAAGCAAAATACCGGATTTATCGTCCCCGCCTTGCGCATACCCTGGATAATCTTGCCTGGCAAGGCTCCTATATAAGTGCGCCTGTGGCCCCTAATTTCTGCTTCATCACGCACACCACCCAGAGATATGCGTACAAAATTACGCCCCATGGCCCGGGCCACAGAACGGGCCAAAGATGTCTTACCTACCCCTGGAGGCCCCACCAAACACAAGATAGGGCCTTTTATCTTCTTGACCAATTTCTGAACCGCCAGGTGCTCCAGGATACGCTGTTTTGGTTTTTCTAAACCATAATGATCCGCCTCTAAGATGGCCTCCGCTTCTTCCAGGTCAATGTTGTCTCGTGTGCGTTCGTACCAAGGCAGTGATAAGATCCAATCTATATAGTTGCGTACTACCGTGGCCTCCGCCGACATGGGCGACATCATCTGGAGCTTTTTGAACTCCTGACGCACCTTGGCCGCGGCTTCTTTGGGTAACCTCTTCCGCTTAATCCTCTTTTCTAGCTCGGCTAGATCTCCACGGCCATCTTCACGCTCGCCCATCTCCTTCTGGATGGCCCGCATTTGCTCGTTCAGGTAATAATCGCGTTGGGTCTTTTCCATCTGTTTTTTGACCCGCTCTTTGATACGCTGTTCAAGACGCATTACTTCCATCTCACCACGTAAATAACCGTATACCAGCTCGAGTCGCTTGTTCACATTGGTCATTTCTAACAGGCGCTGCTTCTGGGAGAGCTTCAAGTTCAAAACCGCGGCAATATGGTCTGAAAGACGAGAAGGATCCCTTAAACTCAAAATAGAAGATACTACCTCTGGGGGGATCTTCTTGTTGACCTTGGTATACTCTTCAAAGGCCTGATGACACAGACGTACCAAGGCCTCAATTTCTGGCCCTGCTTCTACTATTTCGCTCTTAGGTTCCACCTGCACCATGAAAAAGTTGTAACCAGGTACAAATTGGAGGACCCGCGCACGCTGTTTCCCCTCGATTAGGGCCTTAACCGTACCGTCGGGTAAACGTAAAATCTGGATGACCGTACCTATAGTACCAATGCGGTATATGTCTTTTTCGGTAGGATCATCTATTTGGGCGTCCTTTTGGGCAGCAAGAAAGATTTCCTTGCCACTGGCCATGGCGTGTTCTATGGCCATGATACTCCTTTCCCGCCCTATAAAAAGCGGCACTAAACGATGCGGGAAAAGGACAATGTCCCGTAACGGCAGTAACGGTAAGATTTGTTTGTCTAAATTCTCTCTATCCATAACACCCCTTAGGCTTCTTGAGCCTGTGATTCATATATAATTATTGGTTTTTCGCGTTTTAAAATTACCTCTTCAGTAACTACACACTCTTTTACTCCCTCAAGAGAGGGTAGATCATACATAATCTCTAACATGGCCTCTTCCATAATGGCCCTGAGACCACGGGCACCACACTTACGCCTAATAGCCTCCTTGGCAATAGCCGTAAGCGCACCTTCGGTAAAACGAAGCGTAATACCATCCATCTCAAAAAGCTTCTCGTATTGTTTTACCAAAGCGTTTTTGGGCTCTTTTAAGATGCGTACCAATTCCTTTTCCGTCAACTCGTCTAGAGTGGCTACTATAGGAATGCGGCCAACAAATTCGGGGATCATACCGAATTTTATAAGGTCTTCAGGTTCCACATAGGCCAAAATCTCCCCTATGGTCATATCCTCGGCCCCTTTAATATTGGCCCCAAAACCAATGGATCGCTGCCCTAGACGTTCTTTTATTATACGCTCTAAGCCCACAAAAGCACCACCACAAATAAATAGGATATTAGTGGTATCTACCTTGATAAACTCCTGTTGGGGGTGTTTGCGCCCTCCTTTAGGAGGCACATTGGCAATAGTGCCCTCCAGGATCTTCAAGAGGGCCTGTTGAACCCCTTCACCTGATACATCCCGCGTAATAGAAGGACTATCACTCTTGCGGGCAATCTTGTCTATTTCGTCGATATACACAATGCCCCTTTGGGCAAGTTCTACGTCGTAATCGGCTGCTTGCAGGAGGTTTAATATTATGTTTTCTACGTCTTCTCCTACATAGCCAGCCTCGGTAAGGGTAGTGGCATCGGCTATGGTAAAAGGCACGTTTAAAAACTTGGCCAAGGTCTGGGCCAGCAAAGTCTTTCCGCACCCGGTGGGCCCCACTAACAGGATATTACTTTTCTGGAGCTCCACCCCGTTTAAGTTTATACGGTTCTCTATGCGCTTGTAGTGGTTATGCACTGCTACCGCCAAAATCTTTTTGGCCCGCTCTTGCCCCACTACATATTGATCTAAAAAGGCCTTTATTTCCGAAGGTTTGGGGATATTTTGTAGGCCTTGAGAGCCCCCTTCTTTCTCGTATTCTTCGGCAATGATATCGTTACACAGCTCTATACACTCATCACATATGTAAACCGCCGGGCCAGCTATTAGCTTGCGCACTTCGTGTTGGCTTTTCCCACAAAAAGAACAATGAAGATCTCCGTTCTTAGAGCTTTTCCTGGGCATTATTCTTCCTCCTTTTTGCCAGGACGTTCATATAATATTTTATCAATAATACCGTATTTTTGCGCCTCCTCACTGGACATATAAAAATCCCTCTCGGTGTCCTGCTGGATCCTCTCGATAGGCTGACCCGTATGGTGCACCAAAATATGATTGATAATATCGCGCAGGCGCAGGATCTCTCGGGCCTGAATATCCACATCGGTTGCTTGCCCCTGGAAGCTACCCATGGGCTGGTGAAGCATTATTCTGGAGTGGGGTAAAGCAAAGCGCTTTCCTGGGGCCCCACCAGCTAATAATACCGCGGCCATACTGGCCGCTTGGCCTAAGCATAACGTACAGACCTGAGGCTTAATATATTGCATGGTGTCGTAAATGGCCAAACCCGAAGTCACAATGCCCCCGGGAGAATTGATATAAAGAGTAATGTCGCGGTCAGGATCTTCTGCTTCCAGAAAAAGTAACTGGGCAATTACTAAATTGGCCACGTTGTCGTCTATAGGCATACCTATAAATATAATTCGTTCCCTAAGCAGTCTAGAGTAAATATCGTAGGCTCGTTCTCCCCGAGCCGTCTGTTCAATAACAATAGGTACGTACATCTTTACTCCTCAGTAGTTTCTTTTTGAGACTCTGGTGTCTCCTCTTGGGCCTTGGCTTCCTCTTCTGTAGATGAAGGGACCTCTGGCTCTTTTATTTTGGCCTTGGACAGCAAAAACTGCAAAGTCTTTTCCGCCAGCAAACGCGGAACCATGGAGGTCATTATGATACCTTTAGCCTCCTCCAGACTGGCCCTACTGGCCTCGGCCAAGGCCTGGGCCTTTTCCTCTAGCTCCTTGGCATCGATGCTAATGTTTTCGATCTCCGCTATGCGTTCCAAGATAAGATCTTCTCGGGCCTGCTGCTCGGCCAACGGACGCAGCTTTTCGCGTAGTTTGGCCTCGGTAATCCCTGCTGATTCAAAGGTATGTCCCTTTTCCTCAAGATTCAACCGCATTTGTTCGATCATCCGGGCAATCTTATATTCGACATATCTCTCCGGTACCTCAAACTGAATTCTTTCGCGCAACTGGGCAAGAACCTGCTCTTTGGCAAATTCTTCGGCCTTTTTTTGTTTTTCCTCTTCTAGTCGTTTCCGAATGCGCTCTTTTAATTGCTCTAGGGACTCAAAGCCCAAATTCATCTTTTTAATGAACTCATCATCAAGGGGCTTGAGCTCACGGACATAGACTTCTCGGATAAACACCTTGTAAAAGACCTTCTGCCCCGCCAACTGGGCGTTGAGAGAATCTTCGGGATAGTCAATCTCTATCTCCAGGGTGTCTCCGGCCTTTTTCCCTATAAGCTCCTTTTCAATAATGAGATTAAACTCTCCGGTACCCACGTCTACGTATAGGGCCTCGGCCTCATGCCCGGGGACCGGTTCATTGTTGATAAATGATTTAAACGAAATGATAGCAATATCGTTTTCTTGAATGACGTGATCCTTTTCCGCCGGTTTTAAATCGGCAAAAGTCATCTGTAGGGCCTTAAGGTGCTGCTCAATTTCTTCTTCGGTCACCTCCGTAGGCAGACTCTCTATCTCCAGACCTTCATAATCTTTAGGCTCAATCTTTATCTCGGGTCGAATATCTACTAATGCGGTATAAGAAAAAGATTCTTTTTCCCTTAAATTATCAAACTTCTCTATAATAGGCCGGACAATCGGTGTTAGTTTGCTTTCCTCTATGGCCTTAGGTAAAGATTCCTGAATTAGATTCTCTACTACACGCTCTTCAATATGTTCTTTAAATAAACGCTTCAAGACGGCCTTGGGCACTTTGCCCTTCCTAAAGCCCTTTACCGAAACTTCCCGCCCCAATTTCTGGCAGGCCCGGTCAATCTCCTTGGCCACTACCTCAGGGGGCAGCTCTACGTTTAACCTTTTTTGTACTGCACTAACATCTTCCACACATACTTTCATTCTATCGCTCCCTTTAACCATTTCTTTTCAATTTAAGGCTACAAAGATTTAGAAATCTGGGCAAGGCCCTCTATTTCCTAAAAATCCATGAGCTCTTCTTCTATTATTTCGGGTAGATTTCGAGGCTTATCTTGCTGTTCTAATTCTTGGTGTTTATACCACTTACGCTTCTCCCGGTATAACTGCCAACAGATGACGGCCCCTGTACCCAACAAACCACTAAGCAATAAAATAATTAGGCCCCAAGGGGAAGGTTTGGTCGTGGTCTTGGGGGGCAAGGTATAACCACAGGCCGCACAAATCCTTACCTTAGGATCTACCCGCAAACCACATTTTGGACAACGCTCTTTAGTAAGCATAATGCATACTTTAACAGCGAAATTTGCCTTCCAAAAGGCCGTTTTCCTTGATCCAAGAGTCTAAATCGTTCAAGGCCCTCTGGGCCATAAGGCGATAACGTTCCTTTTTAGGTAAACGTTTAGTTTTTCGAGCCCTCTTCTCCAGGGGAGGGAAAAGCCCCCAATTGACATTCATGGGTTGGAAATGGCGGGGATCGGCCTCGGTAATATAGTGTACCAAAGCCCCGTGGGCGGTGGTGCGTGGAGGAACCACTAAAGAAGTTCCTTCTTTTAAGCGCCCGGCGTTTAGCCCGGCCAAGAGTCCCATGGCCGTTGATTCCACATAGCCCTCTACGCCGGTAATCTGCCCGGCTAAAAAGATACGCGGTTCACGCTTGAGTTGAAGAGTCTTTTCCAAGACCCGGGGGGCGCACACAAAGGAATTACGATGCACCGAGCCGAAGCGAGCAAATTCGGCCCTTTCAAGCCCGGGTATGAGCCGAAATACCCTTTCTTGCTCTTTGTATTTGAGCTTAGTTTGAAAACCAACCAGATTATAAAGGGTGGCTTGTTGATTCTCCATACGAAGTTGGACCACGGCAAAGGGTTGTTTACCAGTGCGGGGATCTATCAGGCCCACGGGCTTCAAAGGCCCGTAACGTAGGGTGTCTCGCCCCCTTTCCGCCATCACTTCAATGGGTAAACAACCCTCAAAATAACGTGGCTTCTCAAATTCTTTAAAGGGCACCTTTTCCGCGGCCAACAAGGCCTCTACAAAGCGGTAATATTCTTCTTCTGTAAGAGGGCAGTTAACGTAGGCCCCCTCTTTATCCCCGTAACGGTCGGCCTTAAACACTTTGTCCCAGTTTATAGAATCGGCAAAGACGATAGGGGCTATGGCGTCGTAAAAATGGAAATAGTCTTCTCCGGTATAACGTCTGAGGTCTTCGGCCAAGGCCTCTGAGGTAAGCGGACCTGTAGCCACTATGACAATCCCCTCCTCCGGGATTTTGGTAACTTCTTCGTGGCGTATTTCTACCTCCGGACGGGATAAAAGACTATCGGTCACGTAGGAAGCAAAGGCCTCTCGGTCGACCGCCAGGGCCTTTCCTGCAGGGACCTCACTGGCCAGGGCCGCCTCCATGATAAGGGATCTAAGGCGCCTTAACTCTTCTTTTAAAAGCCCTACAGCGTTGGTTATTTCTTTAGAACGTAAGGAATTAGAACACACCAGTTCGGCCAGGTAACCTGTTTTGTGGGCCGGGGTCAACTTCTGGGGCCGCATCTCAAACAGACGCACCTGGAAACCTCGGCAGGCCAACTGCCAGGCCGCTTCACTACCCGCTAGGCCGCCTCCTATAATCGTAACTTCCGCCATTATTGCTCCCGGGCCAGTATTTCCCTGGCCTTCTCACAGTCTTTGGCTATCTGGGCCGCTAAGTCTTCTGGAGAGGCAAACTTGGCCTCGTCTCGCAGCCGGGCCACCAAGTCTATGCATATATGCAGATCATATAGTTCGCCTCGAAAGTCAAATAAATGCACCTCTGCCGAAAGATAGCCATCGCCAAAGGTGGGATTAAACCCGATGTTCATCACCCCGGGGAAGACCTTTTTGGGGGGTAGGTGCACTAACACGGCATAGACCCCTACTTTAGGGGTTAGTTTATCGGTGGACAGCTTTAAGTTGGCCGTGGGAAACCCCAACAAACGCCGACCTCGCCCATGTCCTGGCACCACCTTACCACATATTCGGTAAGGGCGGCCCAAAAGTTTTCGCACCGTAGCTACGTCTCCTTCGGCCACCAATTCCCTAACCAACGTACTACTTACGGTGAAACCATTTACCTTTAAAGGCGGAATAACAATCACTTTAAAACCAAATCTGTGCCCCAAAATTTTAAGGAGTTCGGTATCTCCTCTGCGCTGGCGACCAAAACGATAATCATAGCCCACAATTAATTCCTTGACCCCTAGACCACGCACCAAAATTTCTTCTACAAACTCTTCTGGCTCAAGGGAAGCAAGCTCAGGCCCAAAATCTAAAATGAGCAAATAATCAAGACCAGCTTCTTGAATAAGCTTAATTTTTTGTTCCAGGCTACATATTAGCTTGAGAGACTTTTCAGGGCGGAGCACCTGTAAGGGATGGGGGTCAAAGGTAACGGCTACGGCCTCGCCCTTGGCCTGACGAGCCCTAGAAACCGTTTCTTTAAACAGGGCCTGATGACCCAGATGAATGCCATCGAAATTTCCTATGGTGACCACGGCATATCGAAAATTACAGGGCAGATCCTGCCTCTTTAAGATCTCCATAATTGTATCACCTCTACCAGCTTCATAAATAATTTAAGGGATCTCCACTTCCGCAGGGGCCAATATATGGTCTTTTTTGGGACGGGGCATCTTGAGGCGCACTAAACGCCAGCCACGGTGACGCAATATTCCTTTAAAAGGAGGACGCCCCTTGACGTTACCCACTAATCTAATCTCCTTGGGGTCAAAACCTTCTTCCACCACTATTTCTACACCTTCTTTGGCCTCTACTACCGGAGCCAGATCTATTAGATCAAACAAGGCCCTTCGTAATCCACGGTGAATAGTACGTACAGCTGCCCCGATCTGGGCGTCATCATAGGCATCTAGGTTTTCGTTCAAAAAATCTAGTAACCGTCCCTCCCTCTGGAGGATACCAATTAACGTGGCCACATAGGCCTGTGGTTCTAGTGAAATATCCTCTGTAGGCGGCCTCTCTGGGGGAGGAGCCTCTGGTTCCTCTTTCACCGAAGTTTCTTCTTTTATCTCTTCGGGAGGGCTTTCGGGACCCTCTTTACCCACCAAGAGGAACAAAACCACTGCCCCAAAAAGGGGTAAGCCCACTATAAGCCCCCAGCTCCAGGGCGGTAGTACCTGACGAAAATAGTATACCAAGCCCCCCTCTGCGCCCAACAATATAAGGAACACCACTATTACGGCCCATCGTGCCCTGTTCATAGCCCCTCCTTTGCTAACGCCTCTCTATCATCATTTGGATAAAACGATCAAAGAGATACTCGGCATCATGAGGCCCTGGGGCGTTTTCTGGATGATACTGTACCGAAAAGGCCGGTATTTCTTTGTGACGAATGCCCTCTAGTGTCCCATCGTTCAGATTAATGTGGGTAATCTCTACCTCCTTGGGTAACTCTTCCTGGCGGACACAAAAACCATGGTTCTGCGAAGTTATCTCTATACGGCCGGTGTCTAAATCCTTTACCGGCTGATTGGCTCCCCGGTGACCAAACTTTAGTTTGTAAGTAGAGGCCCCCAAAGCCTGGCCTAACATTTGGTGCCCCAAACAAATACCAAAAACCGGGCGCTTGCCAAGTATGGCTCTGGCTGTATCCACCACATAGGGAACCGCAGCAGGGTCTCCCGGCCCATTGGAAAAAAAGACCCCGTCTGGATCGTAAGAAAGGATCTCTTCGGCAGAGGTATCCGCCGGGACCACCAAAATTTGGCACCCCTTGGCTTCCATAATGCGCAATTGGTTAAATTTTAAACCGCAGTCCAAGACAACCACCCTGGGGCCCCCTTCCCTATCAAAGGGGATAACTTCGTGGATAGAACCGTTAAGCCAGCGATAGGGACGTTTACAAGTGACTTCTTGGACCAAATCACGTCCTATAAGACCCGAAGAAGCCCGTACCCGTTCCAAGAGAGAAGAAGGATCCAGATCTTCCGTAGAGATACCGGCCTTCATGGCCCCCTGAAGCCTTATGTGACGCGTAATAGCCCGGGTATCTACCTGGTCTACACCCAAGATCCCCTCTTGCTTTAACCATTGACCCAAGGAACGCTTGGCTCGCCAATTACTATAAAATGATTGATATTCCCTCACGACAAAGGCAGAAAGATGGATGTTTAAACTCTCGTTATCTTCGTCGTTTACGCCATAATTGCCTATAAGGGGATAAGTCATGGTGACAATTTGTCCCTTATAAGAAGGATCAGTAAGAATCTCCTGATAACCAGTCATAGCCGTGTTAAAGACCATTTCTCCAAAGGCCTCTCCACGGCCGGTGAAAGATCGACCCCAAAAATGGGTCCCATCTTCCAGCATAATTAGGGCCTTCATGCCTTCCTCCTACAGACGTTTTCGAGGCCTTTTTACCATGCCCGCCCCAATAATACCATCCCAAGACACAAAAAGCTGTTGGACTAGTCAGCCACCAGCACAAATTTCTTGACAAATGGACCTAATTTAGTTTTATAATTGATTTAAAATAATTTTAGTTTTGAAAGGAGCAAATATGCAAAAATTCAAGTGTTCGGTCTGTGGTTATGTTTACGAACCAGAAGTAGGAGACCCTGTAGGAGGCATACCAGCGGGGACAAAGTTCGAAGATCTACCTCCTGATTGGGTATGTCCAGTATGTGGGGCCACCAAAGAGGCCTTTTCACCGGTAGAAGAATAAATGCAAAGGGGGTTTTTCATGAACAGATATATCTATTTGGGCTTTTTATTATTTATAGGCCTTTTGTTTTTGGGGTCTGAAGGCTTTGGCGCAGAAATGGGCCAGTTTCGCTACAAAGACTTTAAGAAGCCTACCAAGTGTGGCACCTGCCACCGCGGAATATACCAAGAATGGAAAGCAAGCATGATGGCCCATTCCTTTAGTCACCGTTGGGATGAAGTAGAGTATTTCCAGCTTGCCTTAAGACACGCCCAAAAAGAACCCAAAGTGGCGGGAGTCAAAGCGGGCTGTGTTGCCTGCCACAGCCCTTTGGCCTTTTTGGCCGGTGATATCCCTCCCAAACCAGTAGCCGCAGAGACCCGGGCCAATGAAGGTGTATCCTGTGAAGTGTGTCATAATATCCGCGGCACCACCGAAGCGGAACCTTACAACTTCAGTTTTATTATCAAACCGGGCAAGACCAAAGTCGGCCCCCGGAGCGATGCCAAACCCATGGGGCACAAAGTGGAGGCCTCTTCGTTCATAAAGTCCGCCAAGTTTTGTGCCACCTGTCACGACGAGGCCAGTCCGTACGGGGCCTGGGTAAAAGAAACTTATCGGGAATGGAAGGCAGGACCTTACGCCAAAGAGGGCGTCACTTGTCAGGACTGTCACATGTATCGCGCTCCAGGTAAGGCCGCCCTTATGGGACCTAAACGTCCTGATCTGGCCCATCACGTATTTCACGGCTCCCACAGCCCCACAAAGTTAGCCGGAGCCGTAGACCTTGCTCTCTATAGCAACAAACACGTAGTCTCCCCGGGAGACACCGTTAAGATAAGGGCCCAACTCTTTAACGGCAAAGTGGGGCACATGATCCCCTCGGGATCCACCGAAGAGCGTATGCTCTGGCTAGAAGTATGGGCCGTAGACGCCACCGGCCAAAAATGGGCCCTCCCCGTAGATCGTAAAGGGTTTCCGGGAGAAGAATACACCATCGCTGACCCCAAGGCCCTGGCTTACCAGGCCATCGGCGAAATAATGGAGATCCCCGGCTTCAAAGGGCTCAAACGCGACGGAGACCTGCCCGCTGGGGCCCGTATCTTTCGTAAACCCTTTTTTGATCCCAAAGGGCGCATGACTATTTGCCAGTGGTACACAGCCAAAAATGATCTGGTGGATTATCGCATCGGTCCGCGACAGACCCGCATTGAAACCTATACCTGGCAAATACCCCAAAATGTCCGCGGCCCCATCACCATTAAGGCCTATATTTATTATGCACAAGTCCCCAGTTCGGTAGGAAAATTCCTCAAACTCCCTGCCGACGAGTACAAACCTATTCTGGTAAACGAGGCTACGCTTAGCTTGACCACAGAATAAGTTAAATAAAAGGGGGCCCCTCTGGCCCCCCTTATCCTTTCGCGCCTGAAGAATCTTGGAGTTTCCCTTGCGCGCGGGCCAAGTGGTAGGCGTGAATAAACTCGTCAAGGGCCCCATCCAGTACGGCCTCTATGTTACCAACTTCTATCCCCGTGCGATGGTCTTTTATAAGGCGATAAGGATGAAGTACGTAGGAACGTATCTGACTACCCCAGGCTATTTCTTTTTTCTCGCCGTAAAGTTTTTGCCGCTCTTCTTCACGTTTGTGTCGTTCAAGCTCGTAGAGACGGGCCCGCAATATTTTTAAGGCTATGGCCTTATTGCGGTGTTGCGAACGTTCATTCTGACACTGTACCACCAACCCGGTAGGTATATGGGTAATGCGTACGGCACTTTCGGTCTTATTAACGTGCTGGCCACCATGGCCGCTGGCCCGCATGGTCTCAATGCGTAGATCCTCCGGGCGAATTTCGATTTGGATATCGTCTTCTACCTCGGGAATCACCGAAACCGAGGCAAAAGAGGTATGTCGCCGGGCACTGGCATCAAAGGGTGAAATACGCACCAGGCGATGGATACCAGCCTCGGCCTTCAGGTGCCCATAAGCATAGGGGCCTTCCACCATGAAGGTTACTGATTTTATTCCCGCTTCCTCCCCAGGGAGGAGATCAATAAGGCGGGTCCGATAACCGTGTTTTTCCGCCCAGCGAAGATACATACGCAGGAGCATCTCGACCCAATCTTGGGCCTCGGTGCCCCCGGCACCAGCATGGATGGTAACAATGGCGTTGGATAGGTCGTGTCTTTCAGACAAAAAGAGCTTTATCTCTTCGTTTTCTACTTTTGTCGAAAGGTCTTTGAGACGCGCCACCACTTCGCTCAAGACTTTTTCGTCATCTTCTTCCACCGCGAGTTCAAAGAGCACTTTTACGTCTTCGAATTCCCTTTCCAACTCCTCCCATGAGGCCAAAAGTTCCGTCAACCGGGCCCGTTCGCGCATTACATCGCGCGCTTCAGGACTTTCCCAAAAACCTTGCTGGAGCATCTTTTTGTCTAACTCAGCTAGGCGTATACGTTGGGCCTCTGGATCAAAGACACCTCCTTAACGTAGCCAAACGAGAGGCTATCTTTTCTATTTCGTTCCTCACCTCTGCTGGGTGCAAGGTTGTCTTATTGTCCACCATAACGACCTCCTACTACAGATTTCCAAAGCGCTGGTAGTATCAAAACGAGATAAAAAAACGGAAGATACGATCCGTAGCGCGTATACCAGGTCAAATATGATAGAAATTTTGCTTCTGCACAAGGGGTGGAGGTCTTTTCCAGGGCCGTGGCGCATACAATTTGGCCGGTAGGGGCGATGACGCCGGAGATCCCTGTATTGGCACATCTTATTAGGTAGCGTCTATTCTCCACGGCTCGAAAGACCGCGGCCTCAAAGTGTTGATAAGGGCCTGCGCTACGGCCAAACCAGGCATCATTGGTGACCACCACCAACATGGTAGCCCCTTGCAAGACCCTCTTCCGGGCCAGGTGAGGGAAAACGCTCTCAAAACAGATAAGAGGGCCAAAGACTTTCCCCGGGGCCAGGACCAAAGGACTACCCTTCGGCCCAGGGCTGTAATCCCCTGAAGCCACGGCAAAAGTACGCATAAAGGGTAACTCTTTTTCCAAAGGGATATACTCCCCAAAGGGTACCAGGTGCTGTTTATCGTAAACCCCTAAAATCTTGCCTTTATCAACCAAAAACAGGCTATTGTATATGGAAAGTTTACCGTGGGTCAAAACAGCCCGCGGGGCCCCAAACATTAAAGGTACCCCAAGGCTTTTACTCCACCTTAAAAAATCTCTTCCAACCCTGGTACTTGGAGAAAAATAAAAGGGAAGTGCTGTCTCAGGCCACACAATAAGCCCGGGCCTTTTAGTTAAAGTCTTTAATGTCAATTTTTGATAGAGGCGTAGGGTCTTTTGCTGAAAAGAAGCGTCCCATTTTATGTCCTGTGGGATATTGCCCTGAATCAGCCCCACCCTCAGGCCGTTACCACCCCAAGAGGTATGGAGGCGATGCTGGCCATAACAAAACACTAAAACGACCAAAAACACGGTAAAGACGACCAAACGCAGGGCCTCTCTGCCGTAATTGAGCAGGGCAAACAGGGCGTAATTTATCCAGAACACCAGGAAAGACACCAAATAGACACCACCAATATCGGCCACTTGAATAAAGCCCAAACAGGGGGCCAGGGCCTGACCTGCAAAGCCCCAGGGGAAACCAGTGAAGGCATAAGTACGTAAATATTCAGCAAGGGTCATAAAGGCAGCCCAACACAGCGCAGCCGAAAACGAAGGGGACAAAGTGGAAAGCCTTGCGTTCAGCCAGAAAGCACCCCCCCAGAATGTGGCTAAGTAGAACGCCAAAAGGGCCAATACTCCGCAAGAAGCAAGAAAGGCCAGCCCCCCAAAGTGGGTCATGACCCCGATCAACCAGTAAAGTAGGCCGTAAAAGTAGACCCCTCCCGCCAGGAAAGACAACTTAAAGGGTTGGCCATAGCGTTTTACAGCCCAAAGTAACGGCACAAAGGCCCCAAAGGCCCCCATATAGAGCCCAAATTTGGGCTGACTAAGGATGAGAACCAACCCCGAGATAAAGGCCAAAAGATATCTCATGACAGGCGGCGGAAACGAATCTTTTCGATAAAACGTTCGTTGGCCGAAAGGATTTCGATCTCTATATCTTTAAAGCTGAATCTTTCTCCCGGGGCGGGAATCTTCCCAAGCTCAGACAGGATAAAACCACCTATGGTCTCGTAGTTACCCCTAGGAAGGGTAAGGCCTAAAAAGCGCTCCAGCTCATCTATACGGGTAGTCCCTTCGGCCAAATACCATCCCTCTCGATCACGCTCAAACTCCGTCCCCTCTTCACCTATGATGTCTTGCAGTATATCTTGAAGGGTGACTAACCCGGTTACCACCCCCATTTCGTCTATAACCACCGCTATCTGCTCACGCCTTCGACGGAATTCTTTCAGTAGTTCACGCACCTTTTTTGTCTCTGGTATGACATAGGCCTGGCGCAGGATGGCCCTTAAATTCAAGTTTTTTGGATGATCTCTACAAAAGCACAATAGGTCTTTTACGTGCAAAATACCCAAAATATGGTCCAAATCTCTTTCATAGACAGGATAACGTGTATGAGGGTGCTTACTGACCAGGTCAATAAGCTGCGCAAAGGGCATCTTTATCTCCACAGCCACGATATCCTTCCGGGGGATCATCACTTCGCGTACGGCCACATTGCGAAAATGGACGATGTTTACGATCATCTCCCCTTCTTCAGGGGAGATGAGCCCTTTTTCTTCCCCTTCGTCTACCAATTCGGCAATCTCTTCGGTAAATTCCGCCGCCTCTTCTTCAGGAGACTTTTCAAATAGCCCCTTAAAGATCTTAGAAAGCAGTCCTTTTCCTTCTTCTCTATCCATAAGCCCCACTATAACAAGCAATCTTTTAGTAATTCAAACTCGGCTCATACCAGTCGGGCCTGGATCTGGTTAGCCACCAACAGGCCCGGAAAGGTAAAGCGCAAACAATCACCTTTCCATTCTAGAAAACCCGCTCTTATTAAGAAATCCAAATCCTCCCCGTAATAGAGGCGCAAATCATAACCAAAACGTTGCTTCAATTCCGGTGCAGAAACCCCCTCCAACAAACGCAAACCCAATACCACTGCCTCTCGAAAACGGGCCTCTAAAGAGAGCCTTTCCTCTTCTCGCGGGGGAAAGACCCCTTGGTGCAAGGCCTTTAAGTAGCTTTTAAGGTCTGAAATATTTTTGTAGCGTGTACCCAAGACATCAGAGGCCGCCGCCGGGCCTAATCCCAAAAACGGCCGTGCCTGCCAGTAGAACAAATTATGTTTTGCTTGATACCCTGGACGGGCGTAATTTGATATCTCGTAATGGCTAAAGCCCTTTTTCTCCAGCTCCTGGTGAATCAAATAGTACATATCCACTATTTCCTCTTCGGGTAAAGGGGAAATACGGCCGGCCAGCATCTCGTGGTGTAAACGGGTCCCAGGCTCAAAGGTAAGTTCGTAAAAAGAAAGGTGTGGGATACCCAGAGACAATAGGCTCTTAAGCTCTTTTCTTAGAGTCTTTAAAGTTTGACCAGGCCAGGCAAAGATCAAGTCCAGGGATATGTTTTCAAAACCGGCCTGGCAAGCCAGGTCTATGGCCTGCAAGATATCCCTTATTTGATGCCTACGGCCTAGGATTTTTAACCCCCTCGGGTCAAGACTCTGGGCCCCTAAACTCAACCGATTAAAACCCAGCTCACGATAAGCCTTAAGCTTAGAAAGGGTTAATCCTTCGGGGTTGGCTTCTATGGTGCACTCCTGGGGAAAAAAATCTAACTCCCGAGACAAGACCCGCAAGACTTCTTGGTAAAAAGAAGGCTCCAAGAGCGATGGAGTGCCTCCGCCCACATAAAAGGTCACAAAGCGATATTGGGAGACCCTTTGCGTCCAAAGTCTGATTTCTTCTCTTAAGGCCTTTAAATAAAGCGGGACTAAATCCAGGGCGTTGGGCACCGAATAGAAAGAACAATAAAGGCATTTGGCCTGACAAAAGGGCACATGTAGATATAAAGCCGCCTCTATTTTTTGCCCCATCCACCTCCACCAGGGGTGCGAATTTCTATCACGTCTCCAGGGCCGACTTCCAGGGTAACTTTACCAGGCAAAATCCGCTTTTTCCTTTGGGTGTAAAGGATATTTTGACCTCGGCGGCCGGCCTTTCCTCCCATGAGCCCGTAAGGGGCAAAACGGCGCCGCTCCGAAAGGATGGTCACCGTGGCCGGGGCCAAAAAACGCACCCTGCGTACTAAGCCATCTCCGCCTCTAAATAGCCCACTGCCCCCTGAACGGGCCCGTAACCCATACTTTTCTACCAAAACGGGGAAATCCCTCTCCAAGGCCTCCACTGGTGTATTAAGGGTGTTGGTCATGTGGGTGTGCACCCCAGAGAGTCCAGGTAGACCCGGACGTGCTCCCATACCCCCACCAATGGTCTCGTAATAGGTAAACACCTTACTTTGGTGCACGCCTCCAAAAGCCAGGTTATTCATGGACCCACAGGAGGCCGCGGGTATCTCTTCGGGCAGGGCCTGGGCCAGGGCTCCCAAAACGACATCCACCACGCGTTGAGAAGTCTCTACGTTGCCTGCAGCCACCGGGGCAGGATACAAGGCGTCTAAAACGCTACCCGGTTGAGTAAGGATCTTTAAGGGATAAAAGGCTCCCTGGTTTTGAGGTATCTCTCCCCGGGCTAGAGAAAAAAATACATAATATACCGCCGCACAGGTAACGGCCCTTACCGCATTTAAACCGGTCTCTACCTGGGGCGCAGAATTTCTAAAGTCTAGGACGACGTGATCATCCTTTATGTGCAATTTTAAGTGAATAGGAATCGGAAGCTTGTTTAGACCGTCATCGTCCAGATAATCTTCAAAAAGATAGGTTCCCTTGGGTATGTCCCGAATTAGCTGTTCCATAAGACGAGAAGCGTAAGAAAAAAGCAGGGAAAAACGGCTCTGGAGATAGGCCAAGCCGTAACGATCTGTTAGTTCTCTAAGGCGCACTTCTCCCCTCTTGAGCGCGGCAATTTGGGCCCTAAGATCCCCCTCTCTCTCTTCAGGGTTGCGCACCTGGGACATAAACCATTTCCAAAATTTGTGGTCTAATAAGCCGGCCTTATATAATTTACGCGGCTTAATAAGCACCCCTTCCTCTTCAATGTGGGTCGCCAAGGGCATAGAGCCCGGGGTCTGGCCCCCCACGTCGGCGTGGTGGGCCCGCACAGTAAGGAAAAAAGCCAGTTCTTGCCCCAAAAAAACGGGCTTAATAAGGGTAATGTCTGGTAGATGTGTTCCCCCAGCATAAGGGTCATTGGTAATGATGATATCGTCTGGCTCAAACTCCACGGCCTTTCGTACCGCAGCCAGGGTATGAGGCATAGCCCCCAGGTGCACCGGAATATGGGCCGCCTGGGCCAAAAGTCTGCCCTCCCCATCAAAAATAGCACAAGAAAAATCTCTTCTTTCTTTAATATTGGGAGAAAAAGCAGATTTTTGGAGCACAATACCCATCTCTTCGGCAACTGCGGAAAATAATGCCTCAAATATAGTTATTTCTACCTCTTCACGCCTCAACATAACCCAGCTACCTCTTTATTTAGGCGTCTGAAAAATTCCTCCATAAACCGAAAGCGCTCCTCGGCCAACCGGCGTCCCTCTTCCGTGAGCATACAATCTTTTATTTTACAGAGCTTGGTCTTAAATTCCCGCCAAGCAGTGTCTTCTGGTCCGTAAGGTTGGGTTTTGGTCAAGTCTACCTCGGGATTATGTAACCTAGCCCCCACCTCACCGGCGAAGAGAAAGGCCCGCCCGATACCCACGGCACCCAGGGCATCAAGTTTGTCGGCATCAAACAACACCTTTGCCTCCAGGCTTTCGGGCCTCCTGGAGCTACGAAAACGATGCGTCTCAATGGCGTGCACCACAGCCTTAATAAAGTCAGGAGGCAGATTATAGCGACTAAGGATCTGGTGGGCCAACTTGGCCCCAAAAGCCGCATGACACACCGCACCCTGGCTACGTTGTTCTTCTCCCCGTCCAATATCATGGAGCAGGGCAGCCACCCTTACTACCTCTAGATTGGCCCCCTCGCTTCGGGCCAATCGTTCCGCCAGGGCCAAGACCCTTTGCACATGGTCCCAACGGTGACTGGAACCGTTTGCCTCATAAATGCCCCGGGCCTCTTCCACCAAGGCCTGCCATATTTTGGGGGTAATTACCTTCATAGGACTTTACCTAGACTCAAAAATCGCTGAGCTTAAAGCTTTAACCAGGAATCATACCGAATTATTCTCTTAGCCCAAAAGGGCTTAAGGTACGCAAAATTTTAGCACGAAAAGACGCGGGGCCAAAATGTGCGTTAATGGGTGTCAAAAAACGAAACTAAACCAATCTTTTAAAGGGGCGCGCGGGCGTACAAGTCACCTGCAATGACATGGTGTAAATGGGCGAGGGGCTATGGGTGATCAGTGAGCAGTGAGCAGTGATCAGTGATCAGTGATCACTGAGCTGGGAGCTGGGAGCGGTCCGGGTTTTAGACTGTGGGTGTCACAAAAAGCAGGCCTTCTTACGGGTGACGCTTTGACGAACAAAAAGGCTTCCTTTAATTAATAGGCAGAGAGGCCCCATAAATTTAATAAAAACTCAGGCCAAAGGGAATCGTTAGCAAAAGAAAGGTCTTTATAGTGGTCCCAATAAAATTGCCATTCTTCTGGAACATATATAAAAGGATTGGGAAACCATATACTTAGCCCGTGGGCTTGAGAAACACTGGGCGAGGAATACCAATTGGCCAATACGGCGTTAGAGATCGCCGAAGCCACGGCCGAAGCTTCTGTTTGCACATCTGGTATATTTTGTCCAATTAGTTGCATCAGATGATAAAGATCTACATAGGAATCATCATCGGGGCTCATACCCCAGCCCTCTCCGTCATCAAAACGCTGTACTTGGTCAAATATAGTACCGGTAAGGAGGTCTATCCGATCAGGGTTATTATTTAAGTCAAGGGAAGAAACGAGATTGTCTAAGGCCTCTCTTATGGCGGCAATCTTGGTAAGCTCTATAGCGGCCAAGGTAGCATCTTCTTCCCCTTGATATTCTTGAGCAAAAGCCTCGACCACTTTTTGCGCAAACACGTAGGGGCTCATATCTGGGTCGCACACAATAGGAGACAAAACATGAAAATAGTTCCAACCAGGGCCCCATTCATAATTTTCCGAAGCGATCATCAAAAAGGCTGCGGAACGGAGCTGATAGGCCACCTCAAGCATATCCATTAAACACGCATCAAAACCCACCATGTCCAAGGGACGCCCTAGTATATCGCGTACGGACTGAAGGGCCCTACCCAAAGTAGGGATATCCATCCAGGAGAGTTCGGGATTATCATCCTCGAGGAGATCTCTCCTGGCCGGCTTAAAACCCCAACCATGATCCCAAAGGATCAAAAAGTAATGCTCTGCCGGATAGGTATCAAAAACAAACCGGGCAAAATCTACTAGATTTCGAGGATCCGACATATCAATTTCGCCTAAATTTTGTAATTCGATAAAGTCGTCTGGCAAAACGTAATAAAGTCGGGCCGAAGACCATTTCCAGTCACACAAAACAACTATATTTACCTGATCTGAAGAACCTATTTGCTCTATTTCGCCAAGATCATAGGTTGTTTCGCTACTTAATGAATTATCACCATCCATATAAATCATTATGGTCCATTTCTTTTTAGGGGAAACAACCGTTAAAGGTAAATAATATTCATCATATATTAAACGATGATTTTCGTCGTAAAGTTCTTCTCCAGAAGGAGATAAAGCAATAGCCTTTAGTATAAGGAAATAACGATTGGGATAAACCGACAGCAGACGATCTATTAAATAATCTCCAGAATAAAAAGTCAAGACACCTTGAGAATCACTAAAAACAGATTCATATAAGACTTCATCGTCTTTATCAAGAACATCATCTTTAGATAAATAAATCTTTAATTCATATTTATATACATGATTTATCAATAAAGACCAAGAAATTTCTAATGTAGATAATGATCTAGTTACAAGATTATTAGAAATTGATGCTGTGGAAAAATATATACTTGTTGCATTACTCTTTGTATAATCACAAGAATAAAGAAAAAAAGTGAATAACAAAAGAAAACACATATAGAAAAAAATCTTTATAGAATATAAGTTTAATAGATACTGGTAGAGAGCAAAGGATATGTTTCTGACTTTTCGGAACGGAAAACCAGAAATGATACCCAATATAAGATTATAAAAAATAGAATTTTTCATTAGAGACCTTTATTAAAGAGAAACTGTTTTTATCCCCTTCTTGAGTAAGACCAATCCCTTACGGGGGTCTATAATAATTTGTGAAGGGATAAAGTCACTCTTTATAAATAAAATCTGTGGATTTCTAATAACCATTTTCTTTAAATCTGGATTTAATTCCAATCTATCTTTTCGGATCTCCAGCAACTTTTCTTTATGACGAAAAACGGCAAGGGTTACCTGAGTAAAGACCAACCGGCGGAACAATCTCGTGCGAAAGACCCAAAGCTTACCTTTGATAAAATAGAGTTCTTTGGCCGTAAGGAGCAGGGAAAATTGGGGCGTATAAAAGCGCAGGGACACCTGGTAGGCATAAGGACCAAGGCTTTCCGGAGGAGGCTGGACCAGTTTTACGCTGGGTGACGGATTAGAAACTCCTTTTTGAGAAGGGCCAAAGAAGAAGACCAGCCCCATTAAAACGAGCCCCCCCACGGCCAATATCAAAAAATAGCGCCTATGAAACCACATTTCTCTCCACAAGGTCTCTATAAATAGTAGTATAAAATAGCTGACATTTGTACTTCATGGCGAATGGATGCTACCTCTTATCCTCATGAGGGTTCATGATGCCTCCTCTTACTCCTTATGGCAAGCGCTTATTTGGTCATGGCGAGCGCTCGCCCTTGTTGGTCATGGTAAGACCCAAAGTGCCGAAGCAATCCCTGTCCTGAGTGAAGCGAATCTAGATCACTTCGGCGTACCATCGCACGCCTCGTAATGACAGTTGTGGGGCACAGCAAGAGGAGCGGAGCGACCTTTGCATCCATGTAGCTACAAAGGGAAATTGCCAAAAAATTAGAAACTAAGATTGAGAAACTAGTCTATACTACCCCCGAAAAAATGGGATAATGGGATCCGTTCCTATTTTTTTGGCCTGGGCGCCTGCGAATCATAGCTTCTTGCCTCAAAACACGGGGTCAGATCCTGAAAATGGGACCTCGCAAAATGGGATCCGTTCCTATTTTTAGGGGGAAGTTGCTTAGGGTCTAAAGAATAAGCTAAAAAGTGGTTAGTTTTATATTGATGGAAGCGTTTTTAGTCGACATGTTTTAAGGGGATCCGTTTCCATTTTTCGGAACGAAAAATAGGAACGGATCCCCAACGCTGTAGGACTTTTTTCGGGAGCAAAAACATGAAAAAGTTACCTGTCGGAATCCAAAGTTTTGAAAAGATTCGCACCGATAATTTTTACTACATTGATAAGACTACTTTTGTGAAAAAGCTCGTTGACGAAGGGGGAGGTTACTTTTTCCTCTCCCGCCCAAGGCGATTTGGGAAGAGCCTTTTTCTCGACACCTTGCGCCAGGCCTTCCTGGGAAAACGTGAGCTATTTCAGGGCCTTTTTCTGGAAAATAACTGGGACTGGTCTAAGAAGTATCCGGTAGTCTATATCTCCTTTGGCTCCGGGGTACATCGAAGCGTTGACGAACTCCAAAATACTTTCCAGGAAATATTTCTCGAACACGAAAAATTCTACCAGGTAAAATTGACCTACCCCTCTATCAAAGGTCGCTTCAAGGAACTTATAGAAGTCTTAGTGGAAAAAC
>Ga0256840_1000519_pt1 | contig 39244 bp, 25 predicted proteins | sample 355202metaG_FD_185969 | JGI IMG/M metagenome (GOLD analysis project Ga0256840, IMG submission 185969) | Hydrothermal vent microbial communities from Mid Atlantic Ridge, Atlantic Ocean - 355-202 | ecosystem: Environmental > Aquatic > Marine > Hydrothermal vents | place: Atlantic Ocean: Mid...
CGCTATCGGCAACTAGCTTGAATGGACGATATTTTCAGGTAAATGTTCAGCAGTGCGTCAGCTGTGCGTGATTGCGGCTGGCCGGCTATAGACCCCCTATGCGGGCGGCCGCGAGCGCGTGCAGATGGCGTGCTGATGAACTTTTACGAGGTGAAAAAGGAAGAACAATGATTCAGCAGAACAACCCCCGCATCGACGTGGCCGAGCTGCTGGCCCTGGTCCAGAAAGAGATCGACCGGCAGCGGCTCCGGGTGGAGGGCGAAGGCGGTGAAGCGCTGCCGGGCGGGGATGCCGGCGAGACCAACAATCCCTACAGCTGGTCCCAGCTCGCCGCCACCCTGGATGTGGCCCAGCAGAACGTGGATGCCGGCGCCCGGCTCTCCACCTTTCTCAATTACCGCCGTTCCATCCGCTGGCTGGTGCGCGGGGTCGGCCGGGTGATTCTCTATTTCGGCCGGGTGATCACCGTGCCGCAGCGCGATTTCAACAGTGCCATTCTCCATGCCCTGCGCATCACCCTGAACGGCATCCGGGATATGAACCGGTTCACCGACCAGACCGTCCGTCGTCTGGACGGCCGGCTCGAGGCCCAGGATCAGCGCCTGGCCGAGCTGGAAGAGCGGGACCGGGAAAAGGATCACCTGATCGCTTATCTCAAGTCGGCCCTGGTCATGCAGGAGCGCCGTATCAGCCTGTTCCTTGACGAGGCCAGGCGCTGTCTGCCCGATACCTTCAGCCAGGAAGAGCTGCAGGGCTTTGTCCGGGAAAAGGGGCATCTGCTCGACTCCCTCTATGTCACCTTTGAAGACAAGTTTCGCGGCACCCGCGAGGAGATCAAGGAACGGCTGCGCGTCTATCTGGACGTGATCCGCGGGGCGGATGCAGGTACCGGCGAGCATCCGGTGCTGGATATCGGCTGTGGCCGCGGTGAATGGCTGGAACTGCTCAGGGACGAGGGGATCAGCGCCTATGGCGTGGACCTCAATGACAGCCTTGCCCGCCAGTGCCGCGAACGTGGCCTGCGGGTGGAGATCGGGGACGCGCTTTCTTTCCTGCGCGCTCTTCCCGAAGGGGAACTGGGCGCGATCACCGGTTTCCACATCATCGAACATCTGCCCATGGACATGCTGCTGGAGCTCTACGGCGAGGCGGTACGGGTCCTCAGGCCGGGCGGGGTGGCCATCTTCGAGACCCCCAACCCGCAGAACCTGCTGGTGGGGGCGTGCAACTTTTATGCTGATCCCACCCACAAGCGGCCGCTCTACCCTGAGACGCAACAGTTCTTTCTCGAGTATCGGGGGTTTTCGCGGGTGGAATTAAAATACCTCCATCCGCACGAGCCAGCGGCCCGCCTGCCGGAGGACGAGGCGCCCGAACTGGCGGCCCGCCTCAACGACCTGCTCTCCTGTGCCCGTGACTACGCGGTGATCGGCTACCGGCCATGAGCAGGCGTATTGCCATTGTCACATCCTGGTTCGGCCGGGAGCTGAAGGGCGGGGCAGAACAGCTCGCCTGGCAGGTGGCGACCCGTCTGGCGGCCCGGGGGCACGCGGTCGAGGTACTCACCACCTGCTGCCGGTCCTTTCTCGACGACTGGAGCGTCAATCACCTGGCACCGGGCGAGTCGGTGGAGGAGGGCGTGGTCATTCGCAGGTTTCCCGTTGAAAAGCGGCGGGATGGCGAGTTTGCCGCAGCCAACAATTTTGTTCTCTCCATCCCCCATCACGACCTGCGGCCGGGTGTCAACCCCTTTACCTGCGGCACCGACGACACCTTTGTCCATGAAAACATCAAATCTGCGAAACTGCTGAAGTTTTTGCGTAAAAACCGGCAGCGGTATCACGCCTTCATCTTCCTGCCCTATCTGTACGGCCCCATTCTGAACGGCCTGCCCCTGGTGGCCGAGCGGGCCTGGCTGCAGCCCTGCCTGCACGACGAGGCCTATGCCTACCTGCCGCGGGTGGAGGAGCTGTTTCGCATGGCCCGTGGCATTCTCTACAACTCCGAGGGAGAGGCCCGCCTGGCCCGGCGGTTGTATGGACCCGGTATCGCCGGCAAGGAGGAGGTGGTCGGAGTCGGTGTCGAGACCAGCGGCAGGGAAGGCGGCCTGGTCCGCCAGGTGGGACCGCTGCAGATGGATGCTGACCGTTTCATCCTCTGCCTGGGCCGCAGGGACGTCCACAAGAATACCCTCTTTCTGACCCGCGCCTTTGCCGCCTTCCGCAGGCAGCATCCAGGCACGGACCTGAAGCTGGCCCTGGCCGGACCCGGTGATGACGACTACAACGATCCCGGCGCGGGCATCTTCGACCTTGGCCTGGTTTCGGAAGAGGAAAAGGAGGCCCTGCTCGGCCACTGCCTGGCCCTGTTCCATCCCAGTGCAAACGAGTCCTACTCGCGGGTGATCATGGAGGCGTGGTTCCATGACCGGCCGGTGGCTGCCCATCGTGACTGCCTGGCCACGGCCATGGCCGTGGAAAAGGCGGGTGGCGGCTGGCTGGCCGGTGACGAGGCCGAGTGGGCCGGCCTCTTTGCCCGGGTGGACCGGATGGGAGAGAAGGAGCGGCTCGCCCTGGGCCGGCAGGGTGAGCAGTATGCCCGGCGATACGCGGTCTGGGATGCGGTGATCGACCGCTACGAGGATGTGCTGGGCCTTACAGGTGAGAAGGCTGGTCCGGCCGTTACCCTGACCTCCTCCCTCAAGGCCGTGCACCAGTTGCTGCCCGGTTTCGCCTTTGGTGACGCCATCTCCAACCAGGCCATCCTGATCCGTGATTTTCTGCGCAGCCAGGGACTGAACTCGACCATCTTCACCGAGACCATTGACCCGTCCATGACCGGAGAGGCCAGGCTCTTTGACGATGGCAGGAAGATCGGCCCCGACGACGGTCTCATCTATCACCATTCCATCGGCTCCGGTCTGATGCCCTTCCTGCGGCAGTTCCGCGGACCGCGCTGCCTGATCTATCACAATATCACCCCGCCGGACCTGGTACGGGACCACAGCCCGGAACTGGCGACCCAGCTCCGGCAGGGGCTGGACGACCTGCCCGAACTGGCCACCCTCTTCCCTGTCTCGGCCGGGGTGTCGCAGTTCAATGGGGGGGAGCTTGCCGGGCATGGTTTTGCCAGTCCCGAGATCATGCCCATCTGCGTCGATCCGGCCAGGTGGAACATCCCGGCCGCCCTGCCGGTGATGTTCGAGTTCCAGGACGGCCGCACCAATATCCTCTTTGTCGGCCGGGTGGTGGCCAACAAGTGCCAGCACGACCTGATCCGCGCCTTCGCTTTCCTGCGCCGCTTCGATCCCACGGCCCGGCTGCTGCTGGTGGGCGGCTTTGACGAGCGCGAGCCCTATTACCAGGAACTGGTCCGGCTGATCGACGGGCTGGGACTGCGCGGCGATGTCTTCTTTGCCGGCAAGGTGGATGACGCCCATCTGCACGCCTATTACCGCGTTGCCCACCTCTACTGGTCCATGAGCGAGCACGAGGGATTCGGTGTTCCCTTCATCGAGGCCATGTGGTTCGACGTGCCGGTGCTCAGCTATGCCAGTTCCGCCGTGCCCGAGACCCTGGGCGAGGCAGGGGTGCTCTTCACCGACAAGGGCGATCCCGAGCGGTTGGCAGCCCTTGCCAATCTCCTGGTCCGGGACCGGGACCTGCGCGCCAGGGTCCTTGCGGCCCAGCAGGAGCGGCGCCTCGATTTCCTGCCGCGCAGCGTTCTGCCGGTGCTGGTCCGGCTGCTCGGGAAGATGGAACAGAGCGTGGGCGCCGGTCGGTCATGAAGCGGCGGCTGATTGAGGATTTTTTCGTTTTTCTCCTCATGTGCGGTGTGGCCGTGGCTGCCACCTGGCCGCTGGTGGATCATTTCTTTGCCGCCATCCCCTGCCAGACCACGGCCGGCCGGCTCTACCTGGACCGGCCCGGTGATTCCCTCCAGCTCTATTACTGGTTCTGGCTCCTGCGCGACAACCTGCTGGGAACCTCCGGGTTCATGCGCAACCCCTACGAGTTCAACATGTCGGCCGCCTCGCCGCCGGACGGGCCCTACATGTATCCCTTCTATTTTCTCTACCTTCTCTTCACTCCCCTAGGTGACATCGGCGCCTACAATGCCCTGGTCCTTGTCTCCTATGTCCTCACCGGCCTGTTCACCTACCTGCTGGTGCGCGAGTACACGGACAGCCGGCTCGGCGCCCTCCTGGCCGCCCTGATCTACACCCTGGTCCCGCTGCGGATCATCAATCTCCTGGGTGGCCATCTCAACGGCTTCATCTACTACCTGATCCCGGCCATTCTTTTCTTTTTCGAGAAAATGGTGCAGCGCGGCAGTATATGGGCGGGCGTCTTTTGCGGCCTCTGCGTCTTCTGGCTCAGCCTCCTGGAGGTGCATCTCATCTACTACATGTGCGTGCTCCTGGCCGCCTATATGCCGCTGCGCCTGCTCTACCGCGAAGAACCCGCCGCCGGCACCGGCCTGCACTCCATCGATCGCCCGCTGCCCGGCGCCTGCGACCAACGGATGTGGCTGCCTCTTGTCCTGCTCTATCTTGCCGGTATCGGTCTGACCGTGCTCTACCAGGTGGTGGTGAGCCGGAAATTTTTCCAGCCTTTTTTCTCAGTCGACTTCTGGGTGATCCTGGGGCTGTACCCGATCCTCTTTCTCTTTTTCGTTCTTCTGCTCACCGATCTCCTCGCCCGGCTTACCGGTCAGGGGCTGCGACCGTTTCTCTGGTTTTCCGGGGTGGCGCTGTCGCCACTGGCGCTCCTGCCCCTGGTCGGCAGCAACCGTTTGCTGCACCTGGATCTGCGGGTCTTCCTGCCCCTGTTCTGTACCTTCATCCTGCTCCTGGTCCTGATGAGCGGCCGTTTTGCGGCAAGGCGCTATCTTGCCGTGGCCGGGTCGCTCCCCCTGCGGATGGCGGGCCGGATCCTGGCGCCGCGGATACGGGGGCTTGTACCCGTGGCCTGCGGCCTGCTCCTTGCCGTTGCCTGGGTACTGCTGGTGAAGAAGGTCTTCTTTGCCGGCTCCATCGCCCATGGCGGCCGGACCATCCAGGATGTCAAGCTGTTCAGCCCCCATCTCGCCGATCTCTATACCAGGGGTGCGGATGTTTACCTGGGCCTGGTGCCGCTTCTGCTGATCCTCTACATGCTGGTGGTGGCAGTGCGCCAGTTCCTTGGCCGCGAGACCTTGTATGATCGGCGGCAGCTCAGTATCATCACCCTGTTTTCATGCATCTTCCTCCTTGCCTTCATCCTCGGTGCCGGACTTTCCTTCGGGGCCTCGTCGCTCTACATCCCGTTTTTTCACTATTTCCCCTTTTTCAACTATCCCCGGGTGCCGGACCGGATCATGACCATCGCCTTCCTGGCCGGAGCCGTGCTGGCGGGTTTTGCGGTACGCGACATGCTGCTCCGCTTCCGCCAGCAGGGCAACGGCGTGGTGCTGATCAGCTTCCTGGGCCTGCTCGCGGTTCTCACCTGGTACGATTTCGGGGCCCAGCAGCCGGTTGCCCTGACCAACCTCGACCGTGGCCAGACCGTCTACGACTATATCTCCGAACATATCGACGATAAGCTGCTGCTGGAGTTGCCGCTCTGGCCGGGCGATTCACACCAGTCGTCCCTGTATGAGTACTATATCACCCTGGACCGGGTGCGGCGGGTGAACGGCTACACTCCCATCGTCACCCAGGAGTACGTGGACAGGGTCTACAAGCCCCTCTCCACACTGAACCGCGGCTTCCTCGACCGGGCCCAGTACGAGCTGCTGCGAAAAATGGGGGTCCGCTTCATCACCGTGCACGACAATCCCGATGTCTTTCCAGCCAAGGTCAGTCCCTATCCGCCCCTGGTCACGGTCCGGCATTTGATGAGTTCACCGTTTCTGGAGTATATTCCTCTGCGCAACATGATCCGGCTTCCGGGGCTGGTGCGGGAAAACCGGAAGCTGTACCTGTTTCGGGTGAAGGAGAGGGCAGTGCCGGTCTCCAGGGCCGAGGAAAAGGCTACCTGCCGCTACTTCATCCCTGACATCTATACCGCGGCCCACCTCTCCCATGTCACCGGTCGTCTGGAGAAGGACCCCCGCATCGGCAGCCAGGTGCTCACGGCGAAGGCCGGCAGGGACCGCTCCCATTATCTCAACTATGGTCCCTACGTGGAACTGCCGCCCGGTGACTACGAGGTCTATTTCGAGCTGCGCTCAAGCCTGGCGGGCAGTGACGAGGAGGTGGCCCGCCTGGAGGTGGCCGCTTACCTGGCCCACGAGAAGCAGAAGATCCTGGTCCAGCGTGAACTTTCGGGCAAGGATTTCACCACTGATGGCTACCAGGCTTTTACCCTCAGGTTCTCCCTGGACAGGTTGCGAAAGATGGAATTCAGGACCTGGTACAGCGGCAAGGGTGACCTGCGCCTGGAAAAGGTGGTGGTGACCTGTGCGGACCAGGACAGGTTTGATACCTTGCTCGAGGCGGAAAGCCTGCTCGGCGAGACTGGCTTCCTGGTCAACGATCCCGCTGCCTCGGCCGGCAAGGCTGTGCACTGCAGTATTCTGCGTGACCCGGCCGGCCGAATGGTGTATGGCCCATATCGCAAGTACCCGGCCGGCAGTTACGAGGCCATTTTCTATCTGCGTGCGGAAGGGCATGAGGTCGGCGGCCCGGGCGATCCGGTGGTCGCCGGGCTTTCCGTTACCACCGACAACGGCAGGCGGGTCCTGGTCCGGAAAATGGTTCGTCTGAACGAAATCCGCGGCAGCAGATACAGGGGTATTCCCCTGCGCATGACTCTGGATCGCGACAACGAGGTGAGTTTCAATGTCCGTTTCGACCGGCAGGCAGACCTCTTTGTCGACCGGATCGCGATCAGGGCGGTTGCCGGACCGGGCCGAACCGTTATCCCGGCAACCATGCTCCTTTTGAAGAGGTAGGATCAGGTGGGGCATGGGCCGGATGTCCCCTCCCCACCACCCATCTGGATAACTGAGGTGACCATGCAACGGGATCTGCAGGAACTGGCCAACAGAGAATATGATCTTCTTGTCATCGGTGGTGGTATCACCGGCGCCTGTATTGCCCATGATGCGGCCCTGCGCGGCCTTGTCGTGGCCCTGGTGGAGAAGAACGATTTTGGTGGTGCCACCTCGTCGGCATCCTCCAAACTGCTCCATGGCGGCATCCGTTACCTGCCCAGGGGCCAGGTGTGGAAGGTACGGGAGTCGGCCCGTGAACAGGCCATCTTTCAGCATCTGGCACCGCACCTGACCCGCTGGCTGCCCTTTCTCATCCCCACCGACAACTCTGCCCCTGCCAAGGGAGCCCTGGCCATGAAGGCGGCCATGGGGGTCTATTCGCTCTGCTGTGTCGGCCTGTCCGGCCTGATCCGCGATCCGGGCAAGCAGGCCCCGGCCCGCAGGTTTCTCTCGCCCGGCGAGGTACTGGCCCGGGTGCCCATGCTCTCGGCCCTGGGCGGCCTCACCGGGGCGCAGGTGCTCTGGGAGTCGCACATGCACAGCTCCGAGCGGATGACCCTGGCCTTTCTCAAGACTGCAGTGAAAAACGGTGCCCGGATCGCCAACTATCTGGAGGTGACCGACCTGCTCGCCAGAAAGGGCCGGGTGGAAGGGGTGCGCGTGCGCGACCGGTTCACGGCCGAGGAGTTCGATATCACCGCCCGCCTGGTGATCAACTCGGCCGGTCCCTTTGTCCAGGCGGTCAACCGCTCACTGCCCGCACTGCGCCTCCACCACCGTCTGACCGGTTTTTCCCGTGGTGTCCACCTGGTGACCCGCCAGCTCGAGGCCGACTATGGACTGGCCCTGACAACGAAAAAAAAGACCGAGGGGTTCATCACCCGCGGTGGCCGCCATTTTTTCATCATTCCATGGCGCGGCCGCTCCCTGATCGGGACAACCAATGTGCCGGTGGAAGGGCGGCTGGAGCAGATCCGGGTCACGGCAAAGGACGTGGAGGATTTCCTGGACGAGATCAACGAGGCCCTGCCCGATGCCAATCTCGGGCCCGAAGATGTCCATTTCGCCTTCACCGGCATCTATCCCATCATTGCCCGCGAGATCAAGCCCGACACCTATCAGGGCACCGGTGAGTACCAGGTGGTGGATCATGCGGCAAAAGACGGTGTGCCGGGGGTTATCACCGCCCTTGGCGCCAAGTTCACCACGGCCCGCCATGTCGCGGCCAGGGCCGTGGACCTGGCCATGAAGCGGCTCGGCCGGCAGGATCCCGGCCCGGCCACTCTCTCCACCCCTCTGGCGGAGGGGGAGATCCCTGACATTCGCACCTTTGAGCACCAGTGCCAGGCCCGCTATGCCGGACTGCTGGCCGCCGACATCACCGATGAGCTGATCCGCAACCATGGCCGCGAGATCCATGCCGTGGTTGCCCTGGGAAAGGAGCGGGGCGGACTCGATCCCGTGGCCCCGGACCGGCTTACCCTGGCGGCGGAGATAGAGTACGGAGTGACCCACGAGATGGCCCGCACCCTGGAAGACGTGGTCTTCCGTCGCACCGGCCTGGGCACCATCGGTCACCCGGGAGAGGCAGCCCTGCGTCGCTGTCTTGCCATCATGGCCCGTCTCCTGGGCTGGGACGAAGACGAACAGCAGCGGCAACTGGCCGCTGTCGAGGAACGGTATCGGTATCGGTAACGGACCAGTTCGCGGGGCATGGTAAACGTATTGCTCTTTTTCAGGTAGTTGCTGATAGCGGTGAACTATTACGGGGCATGCAGCCTCGCGATTTTCCCCCTGGTTTTTGTGCCTTGTCTCACGTGCGTGCAAATCCAAAATTATACTTTTAATTTGCACGTCAAGGTGGTATTGGTGGTGTATGCCCCTTGTTGACAGAACCATTGAACCCGTTATTCAGCGCTATGCGGCGCAGTATCCGGTTATCACCATCACCGGCCCGCGGCAGAGTGGCAAGACCACGCTGTGCAGAAAGCTCTTTCCGGCCAGGCCATATGTCAACCTCGAGGCGCTCGATACCAGGCAGTTTGCCATTGACGATCCGCGCGGGTTTCTGGGCAGGTTCCCTGAAGGCGCAGTCCTTGACGAGATCCAGCGGACACCCGATATCCCTTCCTATATCCAGGAGATTGTCGACCAGGAACAGTGGCGGGGGCTCTTTGTCCTGACCGGCAGCCAGCAGTTCGAAGTCAGCAATTCCATCAATCAGTCCCTTGCCGGTCGAACAGCCCTGGTCAAACTCCTGCCGTTCGACCTGGAAGAGATCCGCTCTGCCTTTCCGCTTCCCGATGTGTACAGTCTGATGTACAGAGGTTTTTACCCGAGAGTATGGGATCGGGGGCTGGACCCGACCCAGGCGTTACGCGACTATTTCGAGACCTATGTCGAACGTGACCTCCGCCAGCTTGTGGCCATCAGGGATCTGCATCTCTTCAGTCGCTTTGTCAGGCTTTGTGCAGGCAGAACCGGGCAGCTTCTCAATCTGTCCGGTCTTGCCAATGATAGCGGTGTGTCCCAACCCACGGCCAGGAACTGGCTTTCCCTTCTCGAGGCAAGTTATATCATTTTTCTCCTCCAGCCATATCATCGTAATATCGGCAAGAGGCTGATCAAATCTCCCAAGCTCTACTTCTATGACGTGGGCCTGGCCACCTGCCTGCTTGGCATGGAAAACGAACAGCAGGTAGCCCGGGACCCGCTCCAGGGCAGTCTGTTCGAGAACATGGTCATCGCCGAGGTCCTGAAGCACCGTCTGCACCGGGGCCGGCCGGCGAACCTTTACTTCTACCGTGACAGCAGAGGCAATGAGGTCGATCTGATCCTGGCCAGGGGGACAGTGTTCTTTCCCGTAGAGATCAAAGCGGGTATGACGGTAAACCGTGATTATTTCAAAGGATTGCAGTATATTGAGCGAGTTTTTCCCGATTCCTCCATCCCGGCGGGAGGCGCCGTCGTCTATGCCGGCAAGCAGGAACAGGAACGTGGCAGGGTCTTTGTCTGTCCATTTGCGCGACTGGAGAACCTGTTTGCCAGGATCGGGGAGGTCTTCTGATGCCGGTTGAACCACAGAGTGACGTAACCCGTCACGGGATGGCCTCCAGTCGGCACCTCAAGGTCCTGCATATTGCCCCCACACCCTTCTTTGCCGACCGGGGATGCCATATCCGGATCCGTAACGAACTTCAATCCCTGCGGCGCCATCCGCTCCGGGCCATGGTCTGCACCTATCACCTGGGCCGGGACGTGGATGGGATCGACGTGCGCAGAATCCCTGCTGTTCCCGGTTACCACAAGCTGGATGCCGGTTTTTCACCATTCAGGTTTCCCTCCGATATCCTGCTCTTCTTTCTGGTCCTGAAGACCTGCCTGCGGGAGCGGCCGCACATCCTGCATGGCCACCTGCACGAGGGCGCGCTCATCGGCTGGGCCGCAAGAACCTGTCTCTTCCGGCGGCGCATGGCCCTGGTCATGGATATGCAGGGCAGCCTGAGTGGCGAACTGGTCGGCTATGGAACGCTCAGGGCCCGTTCACTGCTGACCCGTCTTGTTGTCCTGGCAGAGGGGTTGATCTGCCGGATGCCGGATTTTATCCTCTGCTCGTCGCAGGAGAGCCGCTCCACCCTGGTCACCCGTTTCCGCGTGCCCCGGGAGAAGACCATGCTCCTGCAGGACGTGGTGCCGGAGTCTTTCTTTGCCCCGGCTGACCGCGAGGGGCTGCGCAGACAACTGGGGCTCCCTGCGGACAGGAAGATTATTCTGTATACCGGTTCCCTGCTGCCCGGCAAGGGGGTGCAGGCTCTGCTCGATGCCATGGAGATCCTCTGCGCCAGGCGCGAGGACCTCTTTTTTGTCCTTGTGGGGTATCCCGTGGAAGGGGTGGCGCCTTTTCTCGAAACGCGTCATCTTTCGGACCGGGTCCGGCTGACAGGCCGGGTCGCCTACGATGAGCTTGCCGCCTGGCTGGGGACCGGTGATGTGGCCATAGAACCCAAGGCGGAGGAATCGGGGGAGGCCAGCGGCAAGCTGCTCCACTACATGGCCGCCGGCCTGCCGGTGGCCTGTTTTGCCACGGCCAACAACAGGAAGTTCCTCGGCGAACTGGGCTACTATGGAGAAGAGGTGAGCGCCGAGGCCCTGGCCCGGGCCGTGGAGCATGCACTGGCCGACCCGGGCCAGGCACGCAGACGCGGCGAACAGGGCAGGACGGTCATCGGCCGCGATTACTCCATGGCCGGTGCAGGCAGAAAACTGCTTGCCCTGTACCGGCGATTATCGTCACGGGGTAGAGGACATCCGCCTCTGTGATTCTGCAGGCCCGGTAACCGGTTGCCGCTATCGGCATATACCGTGAAACACCACTTTCGCCAGATCCTGCACGGCACATTTCCTGGTCCCCCGGTATTTCGTATTTTCTTGCATTTTCTGTTTTTTGTATAATATTTTAAGTGTGAAAACGAAAAATATTATAAAAAGAGCCATGGGCAACCGCCTGCTGAAGCGGCTGTTTCTTGGCAAGGCGATTATTCTGCTGGGACCTCGCCAGTCTGGTAAAACCACCCTTGTCAAGATGTTACTCCGGCAGATGGGTGAACGTGTCCTGGAGCTGAATGGAGATGAACCTGATGTGCGTGCCCTTCTTGACGGCTGCACTTCGACAAGATTGCGAACCCTGCTGGGCGACCGGCAGCTCTTGTTCATAGACGAGGCCCAGAGAATTCCGGATATCGGTCTTACCCTGAAACTGGTGACGGACCAGATTCCCGAGGTGCAGGCCATAGCCACGGGGTCCTCCTCTTTTGCCCTGAACGAACGAACCGCCGAACCACTGACCGGTCGCAAGTTCGAGTTTATGCTCTATCCGTTATCTTTTGCCGAGCTGGTCGCCCATCACGGTCTGCTGGAGGAAAAGCGCCTGCTCGAGCATCGTCTCCTCTATGGATCCTACCCTGAAATCGTCACATCTGCCGGAATGGAAGAGGAACTGGTTCGTCTTCTGGCTGGCAGCTATCTCTACAGGGATCTGCTCACCCTGGAACAGATCAAAAAGCCGGTCCTGCTTGAAAAGATCCTTCGTGCTCTTGCCCTCCAGGTCGGCAGCGAGGTCTCCTTCCTCGAGATCGGCCGTCTTGTGGGGGCTGATAGTCAGACAGTGGAACGATACATCGATCTTCTCGAGAAAGCCTTTGTCCTCTTCCGTCTACCTGCCCTGGCGCGAAATGTCCGTAACGAGATCAGAAAAGGGAAAAAATTCTATTTTATCGACAACGGTATCCGTAACGCTGTTATCGGGAATTTTACTCCTTTGGTCGGCCGGACCGATGCCGGGGCTCTGTGGGAAAATTATCTTGTCAGTGAGCGGTTTAAATTTTTGGCCAATACGACAACAGACGCTGCTGTCTACTTCTGGCGAACCGCCCAGCAGCAGGAGATTGATTATATCGAAGAACGGCAGCAGAAATTGTATGCCTTTGAATTCAAATGGAATGTGCAGAAAAGAGGCGTCCGTTTTCCCAAGACATTTCTACGGAACTATGACTGTGCCGGGGCGGTGGTTATTACGCCGGATAATTACGAGGATTTTCTGATGAGCCTCTGATCCGGTTTCCCGGGGTGGATGGCTACTGTTTTCCGGCACGAAACCAGTTGCCCCCCCGGTGTAAACAAGGTAATCTGTGAGTTTATTCTTCGTGACCCCTGATGAGTCGCTCAATATTCATGCCCGCGGGAGCGGATACAGCAACCGATGGAAATCAGATGTTCAGGCTTTTGACTTGCTGGTCTTCTGATTTCGTAATCAGTTCACCGCATCGGCAATGGCCTGACAATAGTAATACTTTTGCCTGATTTCTTGAAATGGCCACCGACCATGCCGGTCGGTTTTTTTGTGAATTGCTCTCCTTGGAACCATGTGCGGAATCTGCGGATTTAACTGGAAGGACGAGGCGTTAGCCAGGAAGATGGCCACCCGGATCACTCACCGGGGGCCGGACCAGGAGGGGGTCTTTGCAAGCGAGAAGATGACCCTGGCCTTCCGCCGGCTCTCCATCATCGATCTCAGTGAAAACGGCGCCCAGCCCATGGCCAACGAGGACGGGACCATCCACCTGGTCTTCAACGGCGAGATCTACAACTTCCAGGAGCTGCGCGACCGGCTGGAAAAAAAGGGTCACCGGTTCCGCAGCCGCACCGATTCCGAGGTCATCATCCACGCCTACGAGGAGTACGGCGATGACTGCGTGGACCACCTGCGCGGCATGTTCGGCTTTGCCGTCTATGACCAGCAGCGCAACAGGCTGCTGCTGGCCCGGGACCGTATCGGCATCAAGCCCCTCTATTACACCTTCACCGGCGGCCGGCTCCTCTTCGCCTCCGAGATCAAGGCCATCCTGGCCGACGACAGGGTGGAGCGGCGGGTCAACCACCAGGCCCTGTACGACTATCTCGGGTTCGAATTCGTGCCCGCGCCCCGGACCATGTTTGACGGTATCCACAAGCTGCCGGCCGGCCACCTGCTGGTCTTCGAGGACGGCCGCATCAATGTCCGCGAGTACTGGGACCTGCGTTTCACCGGTTATGGTCCGCTTCCGTCCCTGGACGAGGCCGTGGAGGAACTGCGCAGCCAGCTCGACACGGCGGTGAAAAGCCACCTGGTCTCGGACGTGCCCCTGGGCGTGTTCCTCTCCGGAGGCCTGGATTCGAGCTGCCTGGTCGCCCTCATGCGCCGCCATATCAGCGGCCCGCTCAAGACCTTTACTATCGGCTACGAGGACCGGTCCTTCTCCGAGCTGGACTATGCCGAGATCGTGGCCCGCCACTGCGAGACCGACCACCAGGTACTCAGGCTCGACACCCTCAATGCCGACTACGTGGAACAGACCCTCTGGCACCTGGACGAGCCCATGACCGATCTCTCCACCGTGCCCCTGTACCTGCTCTGCAGACAGGCGCGGGAGCATGTCACGGTCTGCCTGTCCGGCGAGGGCGCGGACGAGTCCTTTGCCGGCTATGACCGGTTCAAGGCCAGCCGCATGAACCGCTGGTTCCGCCTGATCCCGGCCCCGCTCCGCAGGCAGGTCATCGGCCGGCTCACTGCCATGCTGCCGGACCGGCCCCAGAAGAAGGGGGCCATCAACATGCTCAAGCGCTTTGTCGAGGGCGCCAACCTTGATCCATCCGGTCAGCATCTGCGCTGGCAGTATTTTCTGAATGCAACCCTGGAAAAGCGTCTGTTTGCAGATGGATTCAGGGCCAGTGTCACCATGGACCCCTTTCGGCGGATCCGGGAGCTCGATGCCCGCTGCGACGCCACCGACCAGGTCAACCGGGAGATCTATCTCGACATGCGCTTCATGATGACAGATTCCGTGCTCATGAAGGTGGACCGGATGTCCATGGCCTCGTCCCTGGAGATCCGTGTTCCCCTGCTCGATCACGTTCTGGTTGAATTTCTGGCCTCATTGCCCGGTTCCTGGAAGCTGCACGGCATGACCACCAAGTACATCTTCCGCAAGGCCCTGGAGGGATTGCTGCCGGAGACCATTGTCCACCGCGGCAAGCAGGGCTACAGTCTGCCGGTCAAACATCTGCTGCGCGGCGGGCTCAAACAGTATATGATAGAACGGCTGCATGATTCCCGGGTCCTTGCCGAGACCATGAATATGGCCTACATCGACCGTCTGATCGAGGAACACTGCAGCATGAAGCAGAACCACAACCATATCCTGTGGGCCCTGCTCAACGTTGCCATATGGCACGACCGATTTTTTGACTGATTGTAAAAGTACAGTAGTTCGAGATAGTTGCCGATCGCGGTAAACTGTTGCGACTGATTGAGAGGCTACGAGCATGAAGATACTTGTCACCGGTGGAACCGGTTTTACGGGCAAGGCCCTGGTCCGGCGTTTGCTTGATGAGGGGCACCAGGTGGTGGCCCTGGATTACCAGGAAGGGCTCAAGACCGAGGAACTGCGACAGTGGGGCGCCGAGGTGGTGATCGGTACGGTGACCGACCGCGCCGTGGTGGAACGGTGCATGGATGGTATCGAGATCGTCCACCACCTGGCCGCCGCCTTCCGGGAGCTGGATGTGCCCCATGCCTACTACGACGAGGTCAATATCGGCGGCACCCGTATCTGTCTGGAAGAGGCGAAAAAGGCGGGGGTGAAAAAGTTCATCTACTGTTCCACCTGCGGTGTGCACGGTAATGTCGACAATCCGCCGGCGGACGAGGACGCGCCCATCAATGCGGCCGATTACTACCAGCAGACCAAGTACCGGGCCGAACCGGTGGTGCTGGAGTTCCACAGAAACGGCCTGCCCTCGGTGATCCTGCGGCCTGCGGCCATCTACGGGCCAGGGGATCCGGAGCGGTTCTTCATGATCTTCAAACGGGTGAACAGGGGGACCTTTCCCATGTTCGGTTCCGGCAGGACCCTCTACCACCCGCTCTACATCGATCACCTGGTGGACGCCTTTCTCCTGGCCCAGCAGGAAGGAGTGGGTGATGGCGAAGCGTATCTGATCGCCGACGAGGAGTACGTGACCATCGAAGACCTGGTCCGGCGCACGGCCCGTGCCCTGGGCGTGGATGTGAAGATTCCCCATTTTCCCATCCTGCCGCTCGTCATCGCCGGCCATGTCTGCGAGAAGGCCTGCAAGCCGTTCAAGATCAAGCCGCCCATCTTTCCCCGGCGGGTTGACTGGTTCCGCCAGAACCGGGCCTTTGACATCTCCAAGGCCAAGCGGGAGCTGGGCTACAGGCCCGATATCTCCCTGGACGAGGGGCTCAGGCGCACGGCCGACTGGTACCGGGCCGAAGGCTATCTGTGATTTCTGACCAATGAAAAAAACCCATGCCGCCGTCACCGGCCGGGGCTCGACCCTGAGAAAATACCAGGAGGTCGTGGTCGGCAGCCGTTCCTGGCCGGATCTGCTCTACTTCGAGTGGTGCATGCTGCTGTCCGTGCTGCCGGGTGCCCTCGGCATGGCGCTGCGCCGGGTTTTCTGGCCGCGGATGTTCGGCTCCTGTGGCCGGGGCTGCATGTTCGGCAGCGGCATCGTGGTCCGCCATCCCGGCCGCATCCGTCTGGGCCGCAACGTGATCGTCAGCGAGGGCTGTGTGCTCGACGGCCGGCACACCGACTGCGAGGATGTGATCCTGCTGGGCGACAACGTGATCCTTTCCAACAATGTCATGCTTTCATGCAAGAACGGCACCATCCGCATCGGCGACAACGTCGGCCTCAATGCCCAGACCATTGTCCAGTCCACCAGCGACTGCCCGGTGGAGATCGGCAGTGACTGCGTCATCGGTCAGCGCTGTTTCATCATCGGTGGCGGCAACTATCATACCGACCGGATCGACATCCCGATCCGCGAGCAGGGCATCAGGCCCGACGGCGGGGTTCGCCTGGAAGAGGATGTCTGGCTGGGCGGCAACGTCACCGTGCTCGGCGGAGTGACCATGGGACGTTCCAGCATTGCGGCCGCAGGCAGCGTGCTCACCAGGTCGGTGGAGCCGCTGACCGTCTGCATGGGCGTGCCCGCCCGGGTGGTCGGGAAGCGGGGCGAACGATGAAGAGGCAAAAGGCGGCTCTGACAGGCATAAAACTCCTGGTCAGCGCCGGCCTGCTCTTCCTGCTCTACCGCAAGACGCCCCTGGACGCTCTCCTGGTGCTGCTGGCCGACATCGACTGGCGGTATCTGCTGCCCATCGTGGTGCTCCTGTTCGTCAATACCGTGCTCAGCGCCCTCAAGTGGCGGATCCTTCTGAGGTGCGACCAGGTGGAGATACCGCTCTCCACCCTCACCGCCACCTACCTGATCGGCAGTTTCTACAATCTCTTCCTGCCCTCCAATATCGGCGGCGATTCCTACCGGATCTTCGATATCGCCCGCAAGTCCGGGCAGACGGCCCGTTCGGCGGTCTCGGTGTTTGCGGACCGCTTTTCCGGTTTCCTGGCCCTGGTCATCCTCGGCCTGCTCTCCTCGGTGTTCGTCGCCCTTCGCCTTGGCAACTGGTCGTTCTTTTTCGGGCCCCTGGCCATCTTCCTGCTCCTGCTCCTTGTCCTGGTCGTTCTGCAGCGGCAGAGGCCGGTGCGCCGTTTTCTCGCCTTCAGCCGGCTTGACCGTTTTCCGGTGATCCTCCGCCTGACGGAAAAGTTTTTCCTCTCCTGGCAGAAGTATGGCCGCGACCGGCGTCTGCTGCTGCAGGTCATGCTGATCTCGCTTACCTTTCAGCTTTTGGTGATCTGCGTGGTCTACCTGCTGGCGCTCTCCCTGCATGCCCGGGTCTCGTTTTTCTATTTTTCCGCCTTTGTGCCGCTCATCACCCTGATGGAGGCCCTGCCCATCTCCATCTACGGCCTGGGCATCCGGGATGCCGGGTATGTATTTTTCTTCGGCTGGGCCGGGTTGAGCGATCTGCAGACCCGCTCCCTGGCCCTGCTCTTTCTCGGGCTCACTGTGGCCTATTCCCTGATCGGCGGCCTGCTCCACCTGTGGCGGGTCCTCTTTGTCACCACCGATGCGGGCAAGGCCGAACAGGGCCCGGACAACCATGCCGGGGTGGAATCATGACCAGTGGACGTTCCTTTGGCATCGATCGCGGTTTTTTTTTCAAACTGCTCCTCTCCATGGGGGTCTCCCTGCTGGTGCTCGGGGCCCTGCTCGCAGCCGTTACCGGCCGGGCGGACGGGGCCCTGTGGCCGCGCCTCCTGTCGGTGCTCACCGCCACCTCGCCCCTGTTCATCGGCCTGTACGCGCTCTCCGGCCTGACCCAGGCCTGGCTGCGCGGTCTGCGGTACGGCGTGATCCTGCGGACTACCGAGCCTTCGGTGCCCGGCCCTTTCCACCTGTTTCTGGTCTCCATGAGCCGCAACATGTTTGTCGACATGCTGCCGGCCCGCCTGGGGGAGCTGAGTTACATCGCCATGCTCAACCGCGGCTACCGGGTCGCCGCCGATGCCTGCCTGGCATCCCTGGCCATCAGCTTTGTCTTTGACCTGGTGGCCCTGGCCCTGCTCCTGCTGCTGCTGATCGCGGGCCAGGTGATGACGGGAGGGCTGCAGACCTGGCTGATCGGTTCCTTCCTGATGGTCGGCCTGCTCAGCCTGGTACTGCTGGTGCTGATCTTTCCGGTGGCCTCCTGGATCGGCGGCCTGCTTGAACGTAGCCGCCTGGACAACCTGAAACTCATCGGCCGGGCGGTCCGTTTCCTGGAGACCACGGCCCAGACCCTGGACAGGAGCCGGCAGGCCGGGATCTTCGGCCGGGTGCTCCTGCTCTCCATGGGGATCCGGGTCGTCAAGTATCTGGGGCTCTATCTCCTGTTTCTGGCCGTGGTCCAGCCCTCCTTCATCGGTATCGACACCCGGCCGGCGCCGGTGCTCGCCACCCTTGTCAGCGCCGAGGCCGCCGCCGCCCTGCCGGTACCTGCCTTCATGAGTTTCGGCACCTACGAGACCGGCGGCGCGCTGACCATGATCGCCCTGGGCGCCGAAAAGAGGGCCTCGGTCCTGATCATGCTGGGACTGCATCTCGTCAGCCAGGTCATGGACTACTCCCTGGGTATCTGCGCCTTCATCCTCTTTGTCTTTTCCGTGGGCCGCAGGGAGGAAGGGCCGCATCCGTTTTCGGCAGGCCGCCGCCGGTGGGCCGTTGTCGCGGTCCTGTTCCTTGTGGCGGCCGGCGGGCTCTATGGCCTGTACGGATGGCGAAAGGTGAAGAAACTGGGCATGCTGCCGCCGCCCGCCGAGCATGGCGTTGTCCTGCCGGCAGCAGCGAGGCAGAAGGATCCCCTGCTCGCCAGGCTGTCGGGCTTCATCGTCTGGAGTTCCAACCGCTATGGCAACCACGATATCCTGATGCTGACCCTGCCGGAGCGCCGTCTGGTCCGGCTCACCGACAATCCCCATACCGAGTATTTTCCGCGCATCTCGCCCGACGGCAAAAAGATAGTCTTCTGCCGTTCCCGGGAGCCCCGGGTCTCCCAGCGCAACTACTATGCCTGGGACGTGATCCTCCTGGAGATCGGTTCGGGCCGGGAACGGCTGATTGCCCGCAACGGCAACACCCCCACCTGGTCGGCGGACGGCCGGCGCATCTATTACCAGAAGGATGGCAACCGGTTCGTCGCCTTTGACCTGGACACCAACCGGGAACGGCTCATCTACGAGACCGGCAAGAATCTGCCCCTGCCGGATTCGGTGCTGCTGGAGACCCCTTCCTTCAGCGATGCCCGCGGCCAGATGGCGGTTACCCTCCGCGGCGGCCGGCGGATGACGGCGGTGGTCGGGCCTGGGCAGAAGATTCGCCAGGTGGGGGGCGGCTGCGAGCTGACCTGGGCCCCGGATTCCAGCTATCTCTACTATGTCGATCACGGCGGCCGGATGAAGAACGCCATCTACCGGGTCGATCCGGAAAGCCTGTCCCGCACGCTCTGGTTTGATGCCGAGACAGAATACAGCCACGAATATTTTCCCAAGGTAGCCAATACCGGCGACTTTATGGTATATGGTGCCAGCACCGGTGGCCACGAACATGACCGCGCCGACTACGAGATCTTTCTCTGGCCCGTGGGCCGGCCGGCGTCCGAGGCCGTGCGGATCAGTTATTTCACCGGCAATGACTGCTGGCCCGATATCTATCTGACCGGCGGGCTGGAGTCCAGGTGAGAGGATGGTCAGTGGGCCAGACGACGATTTCAGGGAGCACGAAACATGCACAGTGATTCAGACCAGGCGGCAGTCGAGCTGTCTGTGGTTATTCCCATATACAATGAAGAGGAGAATATCGATGCCCTCTACGAGGAGCTCAAGGACGTGCTGGAGGGAATCGGCCGTCCGTATGAGATCATCTTTGTCGATGACGGCTCTGCTGACCGCAGCCTGGAACTGCTGGAGGCGCTGGCAGCAAAGGACGGGCACGTGGTGGTGGTCAGTTTTCGCAGGAACTTCGGCCAGACTGCGGCCATGGCGGCCGGCTTCGACTATGCCCGCGGCGAAATCATCATCACCATGGACGGTGATCTGCAGAACGATCCCCACGATATTCCGAAGTTCCTGGACAAGATGGATGAGGGCTACGACCTGGTCTCCGGCTGGCGCCATGACCGGCAGGACGCCTTCATCAGCCGCAAGCTGCCGTCCATGATCGCCAACCGGATCATCTCTGTTGTCACCGGGGTCCATCTCCACGACTACGGCTGCACCCTCAAGACCTTCCGCCGCGAGATCACCAAGGGCATCCGGCTCTACGGCGAGATGCACCGCTTCATCCCGGCCATCGCCTCGGGTATGGGCAGCCGCATCGCCGAGGTCAGGGTCAACCACCGGCCGCGCCGTTTCGGCACCTCCAAGTATGGCATCTCCCGCACCATCCGGGTGATCCTCGATCTCATGACTGTCAAGTTCCTGCTCAGCTACGCCACCCGGCCCATCCAGGTCTTTGGCCTGCTCGGGGTCATCTGCGGCGGGCTGGGGTTCTTCATCGCCCTGGTCATGACCATCCAGCGGCAGTTCTTCGGCATTCCCCTGGGCAACCGGCCGCTGCTTCTGCTGGCCGTACTGCTGATCTTCATGGGCATGCAGTTCATCTCCATGGGCCTGCTGGGCGAGCTCCAGGCCCGCACCTACCACGAGGCCCAGAACAAGCCCATCTACACGGTGCGCAAGGTGGTGCGCTGCGGCCAGGAGCAGGCGCCCCGGTCCAGGCCGGCATCCTCGCTCACTGCCTGACCTGCAGGAAGATCTTCCGGTAGAGTTTCCGGTACCTCTCCAGGCTGCTGGGATCCAGCCATCGTTCATAGGCGGCCCGGTAGCGCTCGGTGGGCCGTTCCTTTTCCAGGATCTCGTTGATCCGGGCGATGATCTTCCTGCCCCACGGCGTCTTCGAGCAGCCCACGTAGCTGAGCCAGGACTCCATGCCTTGCTGGTTCTCTTCGATGGTCAGCGTCATGATCCTGTCCCTGATCCCGAGCTGCTCGGCCAGGTACATGGCCTCCTCCGGCAGGCCGATCAATCCGTCCAGCCTGTCCCTCTGCAGCATACGGAAGAAGTTCAGGGAAAGCTGCTCACCTTCATAGACAAAGAGGTTCTTCCGGCCCCGGTGCCGGTCGAGGATCTCGTCCACGTACCTGCCGTAGGAACGGCTCCGGGCCCGGCCGATGAGCAGGTTCCTGTTCTGCAGCACCTTTTCCAGTTGCACCGTCTTGGTGCCGCCGAATTCGGCAAACCGCTCTTTCTTGATGATGATCACCGTGGGCAGGGTAAAGAAACTGGGAATGGAAAAGTAGATGAATCGTTCCCGTTCCGGGGTCTTGTAGAGGCCGACGTTGCAGACCTTTTCTCCGTTTTTGAAGTCACGGTAGTGCCTGGAGATGGTCGCCGATACCCGGTGATGGGTGTAGTCCGGCAGGTCCTCCCGGATGATGCGGCTGATGATGTCCTCATACCCCTGCCCCTTGTCCGGGCCTCTCTGGATGAAAAAGGGCGGTGCGTCGGCCTCCATCCAGGTGACCGAGTCCTGCGCGCCGGCGGCCGGCGGCTGGAGGAGCATGGTGAGCAGGAGGAGGATGGGGATGGCAACGGGCCGCAGGCGGTCACCGACATTCAGGCATGCGGCAGGCGGATGGCAGGGCAGGGTCAATTTCGCAGGTCCTCCATGGCTGGTCGTGATGAGGAGAGCGGAGCCGTATCCTGGTAGAGCACCTTGTACACGGTTTCCGCAAGCTGTTCCATGGTGTAGGGTTTTTTTATAAAGGCGCCCGCCCCCAGTTCCAGGGTGGCGAGGACATCGCGGGTCTTGGAAAAACCACTGGCGATCACCGCCTTCTGGTCCGGGTGGATCTCCAGCACCTTTTTGTAGGTCTGGTAACCGTTCATGCCCGGGGGCATCAGCATGTCGATGATCAGCAGGTCCACCCGGTGTCTCTCCAGGTAGCGTATCGCCTCTTCTCCCGAGGAGGCCATGACCACCTTGTATCCCAGGGACCCCAGCAGGTGCAGGGCGATATCCTGCTGCAGCATCTCGTCGTCGATGATGAGGATGCTTTCTCCCTTGCCTTTGACCCGGGCCAGAACCGTCTCCGCCGGATCGGTTTCCGCCTTCCGCTCAGTGCTCGGGAACCAGAGGTCAAACCGGCTGCCGGAACCATCGCTGCTGACCCGGACCTCACCGCCATGATCCTGCATGGTGTTCCAGACCACGGACAGCCCCAGGCCGGTGCCGCTGCGGCCCATGACCTTCCTGGTATAGAAGGGTTCAAAGATGTGGTCCATGTCCCCGGGAGAGATCCCCCCTCCTGTATCCTGCACCCGCAGCATGCTCCAGGAAGTGTCTCCTTTCTTCCTGTTCCTGGTCGAGATCGTGATCCTGCCCTTGCCTTCGATGGCCTCGGCGCCATTGAGCAGCAGGTTCATGAGGCATTTCTTGACATGGATGGTGGAGCAATAGATGTTGGCCGTTTCCGGGTCAAGGTCCGTGGCAATGGTGATTTCCGGATAGAGGGACCTGAGGCGGTGGCATTCGGGTGACTCTAGGTGTTCCCGCACCAGGTCGTTCAGGCTGGCCACGGTCCTGCCGGCGGCAACCCCCCGGGCCACGGTGAGCAGGTCCGCCACCACCTCGGCGGCCCGTATCCCTGATGAGCGTATGGCCTCCACATACGACCTGATAGCGGAGTCCCCGTCGAGCTGCATGAGGATCAGTTCCGGATAGTTGATGACCCCGGAGAGGATGTTGTTGAGATCATGGGCCACGCCCCCGGCCATGGCGCCGATGGCCTTCATCTTCTGGTCCCGCCGCAACTGCTCTTCCAGGGCCTGACGTTCGGTGATGTCAATGAGGATACTGCGGATACCGCAGATCTCCCTGTCCCGGAAGATCGGCGCCGAGCGGATCAGTACCGGAAAGTGATCGCTGTCGCCCCTGGCGGTGAATTTGGTCAGGCCCTGGTCCTGCCCCTGCAGGACCCTGTCAAAGTGCTTTTCGATCCGCCTGCGCTGCTCCGGGACGACCAGGTCGAAACAGGTACGGCTGTCAACCGCGTCGGGTGGTATGGCAAACCGTTTGAGGGCGATCTCGTTGGCAAAGGTCAGTCTGCCCCTGGAATCGGTTTCGCAGACCATCTCCGGCAGGAGGTGGACCAGGTCGTGGAAACGGCGCTCGCTCTCCCTGTAGCTGCGTGTCCGTTCCCGCACCTGCTGTTCAAGGAGTTTCCGGTAGGAGAGAGAGCGGACCAGGAACAGCAGCAGGAGCATGACCAGGAGAAGGACAAGGAAGATATTGAGCAGGGGATAGATGACCCGGACATACTGCTCTCCGTGCAGGGTTCCGATGAGACGGTCCCGGTAGACGATACCGGTGGACAGTTTCTTGGTCCAGATGAGGTGCAACCGCTGGAGCAGGGCGTCAAGTCCCTGCAGGGGCGGACTATGGACCTGGAGGAAGACATCGCCCCGGTCCAGGGTCAGGGAGAGGGTCTTGTAGTGGTTCGCCCGGGCCGCCAGCTGGAGGTAGGATCTGGCGCCGGCATCGTTCAGGGCCCAGAGATCATCGGTTATGATGGCGCCATGTGTCTTGAACTGACGGATATCAGAGATGTTTTTCTCATGAAGATAGAACAGGCATGCACCGGCGAAAACAACAGGAAATACGACAAGGACTAGCAATGCCTCACCACTGTATCTGGAGACGGTTCGCATTTCAGTTCTTTTCGGTCAGTGTCATGTCCGTTGCTGGCTCATCACGAAGAATGCCGATCAAGGCGGACAATACCATGACATCCCCGGGATCCGAAAGGGAATTTTTCTCTCCTCCCATCTGATACGCTGTTGTCCCTCAAGGTTCCTGCAGGCGGAAGCGGGCACAACACTCCCTGAAAACCAGAGTAAAGGTACCGGTATTCCGAACTGGTTGGCGCCAGCATCGCCGCAGGCGGCACGAAGATTCCTGACACCTGACACCTGTTACCTGTTACCTGTCTCCTGCCCCCCTGTCCCGGCAACCGGGTGCAGAATCACCCGGTCCAGCCAGAGCGGACTGGCCGCGCCGAGTACCTGCGGCTCGACCAGCGTCTGCCGGGCTATGCGGAGATACAGGGTCTGTTCGAAAAAGCTGTCCCTGCTCCCCTCCGGGGCACGGATCTCCGCCCGGGCAAGGGGAATCTGGCTCGTCCGTTCATTGATCCGGAGGATGCCGGGATGGTCTGATGGCCGCAGCCGCCGCCGGAAACGGGCCATGTACTCGCCCGGTGCCAGGGTGACAGCCCTGCCATAGGCGACCAGCGTCTCTCCGGGCCGGGTGGACCCCTGCCAGAAGCGAACAAGGCGACAGTCGGGGAGCATTCGTTCGGTGCCGCCTTTTCTTTTGCTGTAGGCAAACAGGATGGTTCTGGCCGCATCCTCCGCCGCCCTGAGGACCATCGTGTTCTTCTGCCGGGAGGCCCCCCGGACAAGGATCAGGTGGTCGCCGTCAAAGAAGGACACCCCATAGCTGCCGTTTTTGAGCAGCGGCTGCAGAGTGTCGGCATGTCTGCCGGCAAGGTCCCGCAGGCTGGTGAAGATACTGTCCGGCTGCCATCGGCCCGAGGCATACTGTTCCCAGATGATCATCCTGCCCCGGTTGGCACACATCCCGCCGGTTCTGCGGTCGATGAGCAGCAGGCCCTGGCGCGGGATGCGGTCGGCGGCGCAGAGGGCGCTCATGCCGATGATGCTGGGCCGGCGGTAGATGGCGTTGTCGTATCGTCCGAGGAACAAAAAGCCATGGGAAAAATAAAAATAGGCCGTGACCGTGACCAGGAAGAGGGCCTGCAGCCACCTTGCGGCAAGCGGGTGTCTGGGGGGGCTCTGCCAGAAGGCAGCCAGGCCCTGCAGCAGGCCGAGGACAAAGGTCACCTGCAGGGCTGCCGGGTAGTGAAATTTGAGATTGTACTGGGCCGGATAGGGGCTGAAGATGGTGAACAGGAGCGCCACGGCGGGAAAGACCAGGATGGGGATCCAGCCCCGGTAGAGAAAGGGCAGGGCCGGGGCAACCAGGGTGAGGGTGGGGATGAACCGGCGCAGCCGACAGGCCCTGATCTCGTTGATGATGTCGGCGGGACGCAGGCCGGGTCGCTCCGAGGAGAGCGAAAAGCCGTTGATCCACCTGAAGAGCAGGGTGCAGGCCAGCACGCCATAGAGCCCGCTGCCGGCGGCCCACAGCCAGCCGCCCCGCCAGCGGTCGCGGATCGCGAAGTAGACCAGCATGGGCAGGATGAGGAAGGCGGCCTCTTCGCGCACACCCCAGATGAGGAGCAGGGGCAGCCATACCATTTTTTTCTGAAATGCAAGGCAAAAGTAGAGCCAGGGCAGCAGGAGAAGATAGAGGCCGACACCGTGGAACTCCGAAAGAAGCACGGACTGGGTGAAGGGACTGGCAAGATAGAAGAGAAGAAGGGCGACAGTCACCTCGGCCGGAATCCGCTGGCGGAGTGCGGCCCGCCCCATGAGGAAGATGCCGGCAAGGGTCATCAGCCATTGCGCGATCCAGAGGGCGAATGGATGGTCCCAGATCAGAAAGACCGGCGCCAGCAGGAGGAGGGTGAAGGAGAGGTGGGTATTGAGATAGCTGTATTCGGTGAGCAGACGGTAGGGGTGGCCGTGACCGCTGTTCCAGACCGTATTCACGTAGCGGCCATAGTCGGTGAGCTGGAACTTGAATGAGGTGAAGGCGGAATAGGCGGCCGGGATATAGGCCACGGCAACACCAAGGAGCAGGAGAAGCACGAAAACAACAAACAGGGGGCTGAGCCGGCGGGAGATGGCCGCTCTGCCATGGCGGGCGCGTGTGTTCTCGTGGGGTCTGCTCTGCTCAGTCACCTGTGTCGGCCCTGTTCCTGTAGATGAAGTAGAGATTGCGCAGATAGATGAAGATGCCGAAGCTCTGGCCGAGGATGAAGACCGGATCCCGCCGGTAGAGGGCATAGCTGAACAGGATCACACCGCCCATGAGACTGAAGTACCAGAAGGCCAGGGGGATGGTGCTCTGTTTCTTTCGTTCGCTGGCAATCCACTGGACGACAAAGCGCATGGTGAACATGGCCTGACCGGCAAAACCCACGGCCAGCCATACGTGTTCCCGGGTCATCTCCCGGCTCCCGGCAGTTCCCGGAGCACAGGTATCCTGTGACGTCGCTGCAGCCAGGCGACCCCGAGGAGGTCGACGACGCCGACCCGCAGCCGGTCCAGGGTGCCGTAGTGGGAGGCGCCATGCTGCCGGGGCCGGTGTCTGACCTCCATGGAGACCACTCCGCCCCCGCCCCGCTGCACGAGGGACGGCAGGAACCGGTGCATGTGGTCGAACCAGGGAAGCTCCATGAAGGTCTGCCGGTAGAAGACCTTCAGGCCGCAGCCGGTGTCCGGGGTGTTGTCCCGGAGGAGAAAGCTGCGGACCGTATTGGCCACCCGCGAGCAGATGTGGCGCCAGAAGGTGTCTTGCCGTTTTTTCCGCCAGCCCGCGATCATCTGTACGTTGTCCTCTTTTTTCTGCAGGAGCAGGTCGACCATGGCCGGCACGTCGGCGGGATCATTCTGGCCGTCACCGTCCAGGGTGGCGATGAGCTCGCCGCGGGCGGCGCGGACACCGGCGCAGAGGGCCGTGCTCTGGCCGCAGTTGGCGGCAAAGGCGATTATTTCGAGCTGTGGGATCCGCTGCCGGAGTGCCTGCAGCAGGGCAAGGGTGTTGTCCGTGCTCGCATCGTCAACGCAGATGATCTCGTAGTCATCCCAGCGGGATGCGGCCGTGGCTGCGATTTCTTCGATCAGGGCGGCACAGTTACCGGCCTCGTTGTGCATGGGGATGACAAAGGAGAGTGAAGGCATGCGATTTGTTGTGCAAAAAAGATCAGGAGCGACGCTGGCCACGGTGGCGAGTCCTGCAGAACCGTGACAGTTCGCCGCCATCGGCAACCACTTTGAATTACAGTTGCTTTTGGTAAAAGTTCCCCAGGGAGTGGTACGGGGAAAGCTACGGATTTCAGGAGTATACCAGATAATCACCATCATGCAAGCTGCTGTGGCATATTGGCGTCAGAAGGGAGTGTTTTCTGCCGGAAAAAGATCAGTGCCTTACAGCGGAATTCCTGTCATAAGACCGCCATGCCCCTGGATGCGCAATTATCCATGAAAATCGGGCAGAGGGGGCATAGCCGTTGCAGCGCAGAGCGGTGCAAAGGAGTTGAATGGTTCATCTCCGGGCGAATCATCTCCGCACTGCGGATGCGAACCGCGGATGGTGCAGGGGCTGCATCAGAAAAAGAAATCCGCCGGCTGGATACCGAAATCCGCCGGATGGTGGCTGGCCAGGATGGTCCGGTTGAACCTTCCCGTTGTCTGGTTCCAGCGGCCCAGGCTGATGATGCCCTGTTTCTGGAAACCGCCCCTGGAGTCCCCTGCCAGCAGCCGCAGCCAGAGTTCGCCACTGTCTTCCCGGCCCGGTGGCGGAGGAATGACGATCCCCATCTCGCCGCCTTCGAGCTGCAGAACAGTGCCCACCGGGTAGACCCCGAGCATGTTGATGAAGACCTTGAGCAGGATGGGGTCAAAGGCGGAGCCCGAGCCTTTCAGCATCAGGCCCAGGGCCTGGTCCGGGGTCATGGCGGTGGCGCGGTAACTGCGGGGTGAGGTGACGGCGTCGTAGACATCGGCGATGGCGACGATGCGGCCGATGAGACTGAGAGGTTTTTTCCTCGGTGTTCTGGGGTAGCCGGACAGGTCGTACCTGAGATGGTGCTCGAAGGGGCCCAGGAGGATACAGGCCTTTTTCTCATAGGAAGCCCGCAGCCGGACAATGCGGCGTACCGAGTTCATGGAGTGGTTCTGCATGATGGCGAACTCGTTTTCTCCCAGCCTTCCGGGTTTGTTGAGAATCTTTTTCGGCACATCGATCTTGCCCAGGTCATGGAACAGGCCGCTCAGCCCCAGACGGGAGAGGGAAACGCGTGACATGCCGATCCGGTGGCCCAGGCAGACGGAGAGGATCGCCACGTTCACCGAATGGGTGAACGTGTAGTCGTCATAGTCCCGGATGGTGCTCAGACCCAGCAGTACATTGTCATCGTCCATGATGAGGTCGACCATGTTCTGGACCAGGTGGACAGCCTTGCCGATTCCTGCCTGGCGGTTGCTGCGGAGTTTGTCGGCAACCTCCTGCAGGGAATGCATGGCATAACCGTAGGTCCGAAGCGCCCTTTTTCTGCGGCGTTCCGCCTTCTTCTCCGTCTCTGCATCACCCTGGCGCTGCCTGCCCCGGCCGGAAGCAGCTTGTTCCGTCTGCGGCCTGTCTGCCCGGTATTGCCCGCCCGGGCCCGGGGACGATGATACCAGGGCAGTACCACTCCCCTGCGGGCCCGCCTCAGGATTCTCCATGAAGATGGCTTCCAGGGATTCGGTCTCCGAACCGTCGATGACATCCACCCAGGGGTAGTGGGCCTGTTCCAGCTCGGTCCGCAGCCATGGCAGCGGATCGTCCCGGTTTACCATGTCATTGAGAAGGCGGACAAAGGCCAGGATATCGGAAAGCGATGCATAGGTGGTACCCTGGTAAAAGCGGAGCCCCGTGATATCACGCTGCTGGAAGTAGTCGAGGAGCTTACGGACCAGGCCGGCGGCATTACGCTGGAAAAGGACCTTCTCCTGCTGGAGGTAGAAACCGCCCACCGAGGTGAGCAGGGTCACCTCATCGTCGTTCTGCAGCAGCTCCTCGATGACGTCGATGAACCGTTCCACGCCCTGGATGAGCAGGATATTGTTGTCCTGATGGATCCTGGCCGTGTTGAACAGGCTGTTGAGCACGGTGAGAAACCGCTGCCCCAGCAGCCGGCCGCTGTTTTTTTTCTCTTTGGCTTTGCTCATACGTAACAGTTCACTGCTATCGGAGATGGCGTCGGCAAAGAAGATCAGGGCCCCACGTGTTGCGCGTAACCCCTCACGAGATAACCAACCATCTGTTTTTTCGATCACAATCGTGTAAGCGCTCTCAGGGGCCGTAGATTCGGAGTCTTCGCTTACCTGTGCAGGCGTGCCTGACCGCAGGTAAGCGAGCGCAGCGGGACTCCGATAGCCTACCTATGCGGGCAGGCACGACCGTGCAAAGAGGTAAGCGGAGCGCAGCGTAGACTCCGTGCGGTCCCTGTGAGCGCTTACTGTTGCGCTGCTGCCCGGCCGACTCCCTGCAGGGAACTGCCGTTGCATCGGTTCTTTCTCCTTACCGTGCCACGGCCTTGCGGCAGGCGCTGCGGGTATCGGGCATCATGCTGTGGCATCCCTCCTCGAGAATGCCGGTGGCCTCCTGCAGGCGCAGGGCCTGCAGGGCACGGGCCGCACCTTCCTTGTGGACGCTGCCGCCCATGGCGAACATGGTGTTCAGGTTGCGCTGCATGAGGATATGGCGGAGAAAGGGCAGCGAGCGGTGGCTTCCGCACAGTCCCAGGGCCCGGTAACAGGCAAGCAGGTGCTCGCGGCTCTGGATGGTCCAGTTTTCCTGTTCCAGGTAGTCCAGCATCAGTCGTTCGATCTCCGGATCCCTCTGTCGGCCGATAAGGGCGATGACCCTGTTGCGTATCTCTTCATCCGGATCATTGAGCAGGGGAAAGATCTCGCTCAGGATGAGAATGTCCCATTCGACGAGCAGGTCCAGGGCCTGCCGGCGGATGGCAAGCGAAGGATGCCTGGTCATGGCGGTCAGGACACGGGTCGCATCCTCGATCCGCATCTCCTCCACAACAGGGAACAGGCCCTGGCAGACGGCTTCGTCGAGCTGCGCCACCACATTGGCAAGCACCCCCGGTTTTTTCCGGCCGTGGAAGATGATCAGCTCGGACATGGGGGCGGCAAGGTGGCTGGAATGAAGATCCCTGGTCAGCGGCGCCAGGGTGGCCAGGACCCCGGGCCGGAGCTGACGCAGGACCTGCCAGAGATACTCGAGCTGCTGCTCCTCAAGCACCGGTGGTGGCTTGAGGAAGAATTTCGATATATCGCGCAGGCTTTCCGGCCTGGAGACGGCAGTGAAGAAATTGTCCAGCAGGGGCAGGGCCCATGGTCGCTTGCCGGCAAATCCGGAGCGGACCTTTTTCAGGTTGCGGATGATCTTGAGGGCAAGATGGAACTGCAGGGTACGCAGGGATCGGATGAACCGTTCCTGGAGAAAGTCGAGCACCGTGACGAAATCCGCCTCATTGTTCTGCACCACCTGCAGGATCAGGAGGACCTCGATGACGTCGTTGGAATTGTCCCGGTGTTCCTCCTCGTAGACCATGGCCTCAAGCTGTTCCTGCTCGGCCGGGGTCAGGTTCCAGAGGTCATTGCCCCTGGCTGTTATGGCGATGGACACCGGATCTCCGGCGGTGCCGTCCTCTGCCGGTGCCTCTGCCGCGGCTGCGGCATGATCGGGCCATGCCGATGGCGTGCTGTCCGCAGCACCGGTCCCTGCGGCGTCCATGGCCTCCGGCGGCGCAGGGCCGGTTCCCTCACCGGTTCCCCGGGCCGGACCAGGGGCCGGGGCCATCCGGAATGATGAAAAACTGATGGCCGGCGCATCGAGGGCAAGGATGTCCACCGCCTTGTAGCGGATATGGGGATAGTCCTGTTCCCAGAGGGCCGTGACAATGTTCTCGTCGTTCTGGTCGTCGATCACCCGGTAGTCATTGACCAGTTTCAGAAATCCCTCTACCTCCCAGCGCTCGATGCCGTGGAGAAATTCGATCCACTCCAGACCGTCCCGGGCAAAGAGGTAGGCAATATTTCCTTCATGCATCTCGCCTTTCAGGACAGGTTCTCCCTCATACAGGAGGCGACCCCTGTCGACCTGCAGGCGCAACCGGTCGTTGAGGGCAAGATAGCTGAGGAGGTCGGCATGGACCTTGGTGGCATGTTTGGCGGCAATGGCGTGGTCGCCGGGATAGAGGGCATAGTTGCGGGCCGCTCCGGCCAGGGAGGTGGCGATGGCGCTGACAGCCTGGATTTCCTTGTTGACGAATGTGGTGTTCATCCTGCCGGGCCGGTTGCGGGGACCTGGTGGAGTGGGAGCGGCCGGAAAGAGCCGAAGGTGTGTCCCCTGGTTCCGGGATGATCTCCGGGGATGCCGGAAACAATACCCATAATCAAAGAATACATAAATATCGGGAAAGATGTCAAGGTGGCAGGAAAACCGGGTTGACCGCCATGATCGGATTTTGATAAAGTGGGTGCAGGTTAATCGGAATTTATGTTTTCCTGTTTTTTGTCAGTTTCTGTTGGCGACGAGTGGGGCTGTAACCCCTCACGGGATAACCAGCCATCGGTTTTTTCGACCACAATGCTGTAAGTGCTCTCAGGGGCCGCAGATTTGTGCAGGCGTGCCTGACCGCAGGTAAGCGACCGCAGGGAGAGTCCGATAGCCTACCTATGCGGCCAGGCACGACCGTGCAAAGATGCGGTTCCTGTGAGCGCTTACGTGGGGCTGCCCGCCGTGACGGGGCAGTGACCAGAAACCCGTTTCCAGCCATGCTGGTTTCCTGACTCCTATGACACGATTGCCATGGAACAGCACCGTTCTCTGTGTCGATGACGAACCTGATGTTCTGGCGGCGTATCGGGAGATTCTGCAGAAGGACAATGGTGTGGACAACGGGCTCCGCCACCGGCTTTCCGCCAGGCGCCGGCGGACCGGCCGGAGCGTAGAAAGAACGGAACAGGACGGGGCCGGCGGGAGAGATGCTCCGGGCTACCGGGTTCTCACTGCGGCCAGCGGCGAAGAGGCCGTGGAAGTGGTTCGGCAGGAACTGGCCCATGGCCGCCAGGTCGCGGTGGGTTTCTTCGATATGCTCATGCCCGGTGGTATCGATGGCCAGGAAACCATAGCCCGGATCCGGACCCTGGACAGTCAGATACTCTGTGCCGTTGTCACCGCCTATACAGACCGCAATACAAGCCGGATCGGCGAACTTTTCGACCGTCAGGACGACTGGCTCTACTTCAACAAGCCCTTTACCATGGGCGAACTTTCCTAGGCGACCCTGCATCTGGTTTCGGCATGGAACCGGCGTCGTCATGAGGAGGCCCTGATCAGTGATATGGAGATGATGCAGGACGGTCTCCTTTCCATCCTGGAATTTGTCCATGACATGAACAGGATCTCCCCCCTTCTCCTTGATCTGCTCCTGCGCGGAGTTCTGGGCCATTTCCTGCGTCTTGTCGGCAGTAACAACGGCTACATCCAGCTTGGCGGCGATGTCGACAGCTCCCTGCGGATAGGGGTCGGCATGTTTCATGATATCGCTGAAACCGATGACAGGTTTGCCCTCCAGCAGGAGCTGGCCGACCAGGCCCTGACGCGGGCGGAGACCATTATTGCCGGTAATATGGCCGCGGTTCCGCTCTGCATCGGTTCCTTTGTCCAGGGGGTATTGTTCGTGCAGCAGGAGGATGCCCTGACCAGGGAACCCAAGCTGCTGGACATGTTCGTTCTCCATGCCGTCAACATGATCGAGAATTCCATGATCTACCGGGAGCTGCACAAGAAGAATGCCGAGCTGTCGAAGATCATCGATGAACTCCACAGGACCACCGGTCAGCTCTCCCGTTCGGAACAGTTGCGGCAGGAGTATGAGAAACTCACCTACTATGACTCCCTTACCGGTATTCCCAACCGGCGGTACCTGGAGGTACAGTGCAGGGAGATGATCGCCCACTGCCACAAGCAGAAGACGACCCTTGCCTGCCTGATGATCGATGTCGATCACTTCAAGTCCATCAACGACAGATACGGTCACCTGGTGGGGGACCAGGTCCTGGTCCAGGTGGGCAGGAACCTGGACCGGCTGACCCGGGCACACGAGTTCATTGCCCGCTATGGTGGTGAAGAGTTCACTGTACTGCTGGAGGGAAGCACGCCGGAAAACGCGCTGGCCTTTGGCGAGCGGATCCGTCGGCACATGGAGCAGCAGGTCGTCGAGGTGGAAGGGAGCCCGGTCTCTCTTACTGTAAGCATCGGTATAGCCGTTATTCTCCCGGCCCGGACCACCAGTATGGCCGAGATCGTCGGCAAGAGTGACCGGGCCCTGTACGAGGCCAAGAATGGCGGCAGGAACAGATGTGTTCTCTTCTCCGGCTGACCAGTATGCATTTCCATCCCGAGCTGACGAGGAGGTAACAACGATGATCCGCTGTACTCTCCACCTGGTGTGCGGTTTTGTTTTCTGCTGTCTCTTTGGCCCTGTTCTCCTGACAGGCCATATCCCCGGCGCCCTGGCAGAGGAAGAGGAGGGTTTTGCAGGGGTCCTTGCCGAAGCGGGTCTTGATCCCTCCCTGCAGGCCCTGGCCGGCGAACTTTTTGTTCATGTGCACAGCCTGGAAACCGGTTTCCGCAATCTCCGATGGTCCGAGGCCGCTGCGGCAGTGGACAGTATTGATCTCTTTTACAACAAACTGCTCGGCATGGCGGAAGAGAAGGGGGTCGAGATCAAGATGGACTACCTGCAGGCCTTCGAGTGCTCGCTGGCAGAGATCAGGCGCGGCATCAGCCGCAGGGACCGGGCCCTGGTCGAACGGCGTTTTCTCGACCTGCAGCCCGAGCTGTTCGATATCCTGGACAGGATGAGCACCATTCCCCTCCGTCTCACCGCCAGCCGCCTGTACGTGGATCTCGCCATCCAGGGGGTGGTGAACAGCCGGTTCGATATCGCCAGGGATGAACTTGGCGAGATATCCGAGTTCATGGAGCAGCTCGAACCACAGCTTGCCGGGCAGGGCTATGATATGAACCGGTTCCGTCGGCTCCTGGCCCGGGGCAGGGAGGCGGTTACGCAGGAATCCCCTGACAGCCGGGCGGTCCTGGAGGAACTGCGTGGCGAACTGGAACATTTTTACCGGTCCTGCGCAAGGGTTGCCGGGAAAGCCAGATAGGGGGCCCGATCTGCTCATGACGCACCGCCTCCCGGCCTGTTGTCCTGCCAGCAGCAGTTCCACCCGGACCTGCCGCCGGAGCGGCGTGTCTCCAGGCCCGGACCACTTCGGCCATGGCATCGCCATGGCGCGTTGTCCGCCGGCGGTTCTTCTCTCCCGGAGTGATTGACGTGCCCGCACAAGGGAACAGGCTTCGCAACAGGCTGCTGCTCCTGTCGCTGCTCTTCTTTATCCTGTTTGTCTCTCTCAATGGCGCCATTGTCCTGATCAACAGTTCCATGCTGTCCCGTTTCATGACCCGTCACATGGGAGAGCATCTCACTGAAAAGGCTGTGGCCGTCAACCTGCAGATCCAGGCCCTTATTGCCGCAAATCATGATCTTCTGGACCTGCATGCCGCGGATCTCAACCTGGTCATTGCCATCAAACGCCATCGTCTGGATATCCTTGATGAGCTTTTCGCGGACTGGCGAGACGGTTCTGTCTTCCGTTCCTTTGTCCTCACCGATGCCGTGGGAACCGTGCAGCCGGCTCCCAGCCGCGGTGCCCCCCATTCCCTGGCCGGCAGGCGCTGGTTCATGGAGGCCGGCAAAAGGGGGGTCTCCGCCATCTGTCCCGGAGTGGGGCCGCATCCGACAGCGGTGATCTGGCTGAACAGTCCGTTGCACGTCCAGGGGAAAACGTATTTCCTCCTGGCCAGTATCTCCTGGAACAGCCTCACCTCCTTTCTCGCCACCAGCCCGCTTCTCTCCAGGCAGGATCGACAGTTCCACCCCCTGATCATTGGCCCGGACTATCGCCTCCTCTACCTGCCTTCCTTCCTTCAGGGCAGTAAACAGCGGCTCCAGCAGGCCATCAGGGCCTCGGTGGCCACGGCCCTGGAGAATGTCCCTCTCACGGACAACCATGGATGTTTTCATGATCTCAGCCTGCTGGGTCGGGTCTATCGGGTAGCCTATGCCCGGTCACCGCAATATGGCTGGACCGTCCTCTATCTGCAGGACAGGGAGATTGACCGGGAGCTCACCGCCCGGGTCTCGAGGAGAAACCTTTTGGTCAGCAGTCTGCTGCTTTTTATCGGCATGGGTATCCTGCTTTTTTTCCTCTGGAAAGTCAGCACGCCCCTGCACCAGCTCCTCAACGTCACCGGCCAGATCCTGCAGGGAAAGTATCCTGATCAGATAGAGATCGAGGCCGATGAGGAGATCAGGCAGGTGATCAGGGCCATGAACCGGATGATCGAAGACGTGCGGATGCGGGAAGAGGAGGTTCAGAGACTCTATGAACAGGAAAAGGCGGCGGCGCGGAAGCTGGCCAGGGCCAATACGCTTCTCGCGGAACAGTCCAGTGAGCTGCGATACAAGAACGATGAGCTGCAGCATGCCTTTGAGGAGCTGCAGACGGTGCACGAGGAGCTGCTGGAAGCGGAACGGCTGGCTGTGGTCGGCGAGACTTCAGGCCGCGTGGCCCACGAGGTGCTCAATCCGGTTACCGCCATCATGTTCCGCGTGGAAAAGGATCTGGCGGCGTGGACCGAGATGGAGGATCTGGTCAGGGGACTGGAAGAGATCTTTGCCGACTGGTGGCAGGAGTTCGAGAGGGGAACCCTGGCCGAATATTTCCTGTCCTTGGGTGAAAGCGGCACCCCGTGTGGCGAAGAGGATATCTCGCTGCTGCGGGCCATGGCAGCCGCTCTGCGGGACGGGGCCGGGCAGCGGCGAAAGAACCTGCAGTTCATTTTCATCCAGATACAGCGGGTCATCAAGATCATCAATGCCCTGCGGGAATCGGCCGTTGCAACACGATCCATCACCCGGTTTCCCGTCACCCGGCCGGTGGAGGAGGCCCTGGAACTGCTCTACGACGGCCTGCAGAAACGCGCCATCACCACCACGGTCACCATGCCACGGCCCGTGCCGTTCGTGGATGGTGAGCTGACCGAACTGACCCAGGTCTTCACGAATCTGCTGCGCAACGCCATGCAGAGCATCGATCAGAAGAGGAGCACCGATGGCCGGATCACCATTGCCGGCACCCTGAACCGGGATCGGGTGGAGATCAGGATAAGCGACAACGGCGTGGGTATATCTCCGGAGATCAGTGCTTCTGTCTTTGATCCCCATTTCACCACCAAGGACAAAAAAAGAGGGACCGGCCTCGGCCTTGGTATCAGCAGGCGATTCATTCGGGAGCACGGCGGAGATCTGCGGCTTGCGACGAGCCGGGTGGGTGAAGGGAGCACCTTCCTGATCGTCCTTCCCATGGTGGTCAATGGCGCCGGGAGCTGACGCAACCCGCCTTATGGATGTTGCTGGAGACTGAAGTCCGAGACGAGTATTCTGCGGCCTTCCGTCAGGGTGGCAAGCCTGAGGATATTCCGGTCTGCGGCCGGATAGGGGCCCGGCAGGGGAATACGGAGCCGGCGGGGTGACGTGTCCACTGTGACCTGTCGGACCGATCGGCCGTTGAAGCTGATATCGAGACGGATATCCTCCGGTCCGCTCTTCGGGCCCGTGTCTTCCAGGGCCACTGTCATCACCGCCACCGGCTTTTTGCGGACCAGGGACGAGGAAAAGGTACGCTCCCACCGGCTGAGGGTCTCGGGCAGGTCCTGAAACGCAAAGACCATGGTGTCGCCGAACCGTTGCACCAGGGTCATGCCGGCAGGAACGTTGTCGGCCCATCCCAGGGCCAGGCGCCGATGTTCGGGCCTGAAAAAGAGGTCACCATGAATGATCAGGTAGCGTAGTGGATAGATTCGACGCAGCCGGGTGATGGAGTCATCACCGGGAAAGCGGATCATGTCCCTGACCACCTGGCGGGTGAAGGGAGGAAAGAAGCCGCTCACGCCGGTGACCTCCTGTTTGTGATGCCGCAGTGACCAGAAGACATACCTGGAGTCGATACCTTCGTTGTTGGAAGGCCATTCCAGCACGGCGAAGTCACCCTCCTGCCCGGCCAGCCACCGGTAGACCGGCGGAGTCGCGTTCCAATGGATGCGCTGGTAGTGCAGGGGAAAGGAGGAGTATTCGAAGAGAAGGAGAAGGGGCAGCAGCCAGAGCAGGGGCCGGAGACGGCGTGACAGCCGCTGCTGCAGCATGGCCAGGCCGAATGCCGCCAGCATGGCCAGCAGCAGCACCGGCATGTAGCCCAGGCGGATGGAAAGGCGGATGGTGTGCAGGGGAAGAAAGACATGATAGAGCCAGGTGTAGATGCCTGTACCCACCGGTTTGCCCTGGATATGCATCACCGGTCCCAGGGTCAGCAGGGCGAAGAAGAGGCTCAGCAGGCCAAGGAGTATGACCCATTCCCTGCGGGCCAGGCCCGGAGCCGGGTGGTCGGCCTGGTGCAGGCTCAGGCCCCGAAGGGCCAGGGCCAGGATGCCCAGGAACAGGATGGCCACGCTCGCCTGGCCGATGGAGATGGAGACTCCGGCCGCCAGGGAGAGGGCCGCCTCCCTGCGGATGAGGAGAAGGGCCACGACCCCGCAGAGGATCGTGATCATGGCGCCGATGAGCCGCTGGGCAAGAAACGGGACCGAGGTCCTGTTGCCGGGATTTCGCCACAGGGAAAGGAGGGCGACCGCGGCCAGGAAATAGACGGTGAAGCCGGGAAAAAAGCCCGGATATCTGCCAGAGTCGGCCAGCTGGTAGAAATTGTGGTCCCGGCCGGTGTCGAAGAAGGAATACCAGTCGGCACTGTAGCGGTTGACATCCTTGAGACTCCGCTCCAGTCCCAGCTCCCGGAAGACCTGGAAGTAGGGGTGGAGGACCGGCGCCAGCAACAGGAGCAGCATGATGCCGCCGGCAAGGAGCTGTACCCAGGTACGGATCGGCCAGCCGGCCGGCCGCAGGAGAAGAAAGCCCCCGAAGAAGAGCGCCAGCAGCATACCCAGCGGTACACCTCCGTAGAAGATGGTGATCATCTGCAGCCAGAGCAGGATGACGGTGGCGGCCAGATAGGCGGCTGAACGTTTTTCAAGGTAGAGGGCGAGCGAGAGCAGGGCCAGGGGAATGGCGAACTGCATGTGGACGTTGAGGTAATTGTAGTAACCGGTACGGAAGGGGGAGACGGCGAAGGCGATGCCGGCGATCCAGCCGGCGGTCCGGGAACCGGTGAGCCTGCTGGTGGCGAACCAGGCTGCCCAGCCGCAAAGCGCCTGGAAAAGCAGGAGGGTGAGATTGTGGGCCAGGACCGGGTTGCCGGTCAGGGAGAGGATCGGGGCTGCGGTCAGCAGGGCCGGCACCAGGAGGGGCTCGGAATAGGCAAAGGTGGAGCCGTAGGGGTAGAAGATGTTGGCGTCAAAGAGGCCGGCCGGATCCGCAACCACATGGGAGGCGGCCCAGTTGAGGATCCAGGTGAACAGGTAGGGGTCGTTGAGGCCGCGCAGCATGGATCCCGGGTGCAGGATCAGGGGATAGGTAAAGGCGCAGACCAGGAGAAAGAACAGGCCATAGACGATGGCCTGCCGGAGGATACGTACCGGCAGGGAAACGGTTTCGGAGTCGGGCATGGTCTTATCAGGAAATCAGGTGCCGGGTGCCAGGTACAAGGTGCCGGGTGTCAGGTGCCGGGAGACAGGAAAGCTAGCTGCCTGTAACAGGTGGCCGAGATCGATAACGACCTTGAATCACTGGGTTTTTTGCCGGATGAAGGTCTGCCTGCGCAGCAGCAGGGCGATCACAGCGCAGAGAAAGAGCAGGAGCATGGTCCGTGCCAGGCCGGGATACTGGAGTATGGCGGCAAAACCCACCAGCGGATAGAGAACGACCCGGGTTACTGCCCGCAGGACAGGGTGGCGGGCGATGAAATCCGCCAGGGGCGGTGAATACCGGTAGTAGAGCCGGACAAAGAGAGCGCCCGGAGCGTTGCTCAGCAGGAACCGGTCCCGGAACCGCCGCAGGAGCACGACCTGGGGCTGGAGCAGGGAACCGTAGGCCGCCGTGGCGATGAAACAGCCGCCTCCGCCGCCGGAGTCACCAGAGCCTGTACTGGCAGGCCCGGATTTGGGTGTGACGCCTGCCACAGGCACCTTGTTGTACCAGGCCTGGGCAATGGCCAGCATGCCGTCGTAATTGGGATGGAGTCCGTCCCAGCTCCATGCGGCCCAGCTGTCGGCTACCGCGCTGTAGAGGTCCACCAGGGTGATGTTCTTCCGCCCGGCCAGGGCGACGATCTCCGGGTTGATGGTCTCACGGATGAGCGGCGTGTTGCCATATTTTTCCTCCGGCGTCATGGTGGCCACCAGCGGTACCACACCCTTGGCCAGGCACTTGTCGATCATGATGCTGAGATTCTGGACCAGGGTCTGGGGACTGATACCGGCTATC